>Ga0307512_10000273_pt1 | contig 74375 bp, 69 predicted proteins | sample 14_EM_MG_FD_200267 | JGI IMG/M metagenome (GOLD analysis project Ga0307512, IMG submission 200267) | Populus trichocarpa ectomycorrhiza microbial communities from riparian zone in the Pacific Northwest, United States - 14_EM | ecosystem: Host-associated > Plants > Roots > Unclassified | place... | reverse complement strand
CGCCACTGTGTATCTGCCACTGTGTCTACTGTGTTGTATATCCACTACTGTATCTGCTGCTGTTCATCTACCACTGTGTATCCGCTGCTGTGTATCTGCCGCCGTGTATCCGCCGCTGTGTATATCTGCCATTGTTTTTGCCGTTGTATATCTACCGCTGTGTATCCGCCCCTATGTATCTGCCCCTGTGAATGTGTATCTTGATCCGGTACTGTATATCTGGCACTGTATCTGCCGCTGTGTATCTGCCACTGTATATATATCTGCTACTGTATATCCTCCACTGTATATCTGCCACTGTGTCTGCTGTATTGTTGAGAGTGATCGAGTACAAAGAGAGATTGAATTATCTATCGTACAAAAGTGATTGTCTACCGAACTATCTAATGGTAGAATCCATGCCTTTATATGCCTAAGAAATGGTAGAGTGGCGCCGGCAGTGGCGAATGGCGGGTGACGAGTGAAAATTTGTGAATGAGTCTACACAAATGATTCAGTGCATTAGCAAGCACTCTCCAATGATTTCTATCAGCTTCGATGGCGTTCTAAAAACTTGTAGGTCTTCAGGATAAATCCTGAGTCAACAAGTGGATATCCGCCACTGTACCCGCCACTGTATCTGACACTGCCACACGTGCCACGTGGCAAGTTCACCCGACCAATGAGAATGCTTCGAGCAGACAAACCAAGTGTATAACTATTAGATTAGGGGTTTTTTTGAGCCGGTTAGAGCTTGGAAAGGTTACAACGCGTTTCTATCTTGCGGGAAGTCCTCCAGTGTACGGGTTTAGGCTTTACCTGCTGTCTTTATCAACCATCACTAAAATGATAAACAGGTTTTAAACCTGGGACCTTGGGTGTTTACAGCTTCCGTCTGCAGGTTTCGAACCAGCATCATGGTGTTCTTGCACCAAGCTCAACATGCTAAACTAAGCGCTCATTGCATGTTAATACACTTGCTTAGAACCCGTCCTATCGAAACATGTCCCACCCTCATTACTAGATTAGCAAGCTCCGGAGGTTTGTTGAAGTCGAGCGGTGAGACCTCAGACTTTGGGTGTTTACAGCACCCCTCTGCAGGTTTCCGACCTGCATCTTGGTGTTTCTTGCACCATGTTCCGTCTGCTATGATAGCAGGCCACATCTTGCAAACTAGAGGAAAAATCATGACCATGTACTGTCTTGACCGAGTCGTGAGTTTTTACACACGACGTTAAAACAAATACTTAAGTAGTAAATGTAATCGCAGGTTTCCAGCCCATGTATATGCTTACAGTACCACGGTGCAGATTTCGAACCTGTCCCTGGTGTTTCTTAAACCATGCTTAGTCTTCTAAGATAGCGGACCATTTCTTATAGATTCGATCATATACGGAACCATTGCGAAACTTCATTCCGCTTGAACCGAGTTGCAAGTTTTTTCACGCAACCTTAATACGTAGGCTATCACCCGAGTGCATGTGAAATGAGTAGTAAAAAGTGATCACAGGTATCAAGCCTTGACCGTTAGGTGTTGTATAGTACACTTTGCGCATATCCATAACTACAAAACATACGTCGCGCAAAAAAACAACTCTAGAACGCCTCATTATTTTAGTTTTTCACGAACCATATGCAACGAAGTAGTAATTGGTGTCGACGGCTATTGATTGGTATCAACTAATATCAAGACAACTAGTTATAAATAGGCCACAAACTCCCATGCCTGATGGCACTTAGAACGATAAGGTGAGAAAGGAAGTTGATAGAGAGGGGATGTCAAGTGGAATACCAATGGGTACCAGGACATTCCGATATCGAAGGCAACAACCGAGCGGACCATCAGGCAAAGAAAGCGGACCCAGGATCGAGACGCCAAGGATTAGATGGAAGATAGTATGCCATAACCGCAAGCGGCTGAATGCAATATGAAATATGATTAAAACATACAAACAAACCCCCATGCCAGGACGTCTTGCAGAGACAGAGATACACACGATGTCACTCGTTGCCAAGTTCCGAAACCTTCCAAACGAGCTGATATGCCTCGTATTTCTTTCAACTCCCAATAAAACACAAGAATTATTCAAACCACTTCAAGAATCCACCAAAACCCATAGGTTCACACCACCGCCTGCGTCTGCGCCTGGCACCAAACAGAACAATCCACAAATGCTAATAGCCAAATAGAATAACACAAAACGCCACTCTTATATGCTTACGAACTACCCTAGATATGGGGAATCGCGTTGGCCCATTGCACAGCCTCGAAAGCATCCTGCGGAAGAGATCTAAGAGAGAGGAACGACTCGAAAACAAGATACATTCTTGCAAATGTGAAAGCTACCCAACAGATCGCACAAAAAGCCATGGCAAGATGTCTGAAACGCTCATTGCGCACAAAAGGAGCTAGCAATAAAATCGCAAACGGAATCATTGCCGCTGATCCCACCACACAAGATATCTGCCACAGGTGGCGTTCAATATCTGTTGCAAACCAGTGACTATTCCATTTCGTGGCGTGGATGGTCCCGTAAAATGCCCCAGCTATGGCAGAAAAAATGATGAGGATAGTTCGGTGAAATTTCCGCCAGGATGATCCGAATATGCTCTCGCCGTTATCCTCAGCCCCTCCACTTTGATCCTTAATCTTCCTATCTTCCCCACCCGAAATTCGTTTGATACCTTCCGTTGCCTTCGGTCCGAACAATCCAGGCACAGTGATAACCTGGTGCCCCACCACGTCGTGAGCCGTGGTACGCAACCGTTGCAATTTAGACTCATTCTCCGCGGGTGCAATTTCAATAAGTTCATCCTCCGCTCTAGTACAAGCTTCTTTGGCTTCGGGATTGTGTTTCTCGGCATGTTTTGCCTTTCGGATCGCATCGAGTGCAGCGAAGAAGACACCAGTTGAAGTAGACCGTTTGACAACTGCTACGGCAGAGCTGATGCCAGAACTAACGCGAGGTCCACTCGCGCGGAATTGTTCGTTCAAAGTTTTTCCCGCCGCTTCGCGTGCTGTCTCGGTGGCTGAACCGATACCAGCCTCGATTCTCTCCTTCACAGTGCTAATCCCGCCCATTTTGAGTGATTTCTTGGTGATTGAAAGGATACCTGCCTCAATTGATCCCTTCATAGTACTATTGCCTCCCACTTCACGTGTTTGAATGGCAGCGGACTTTGCATTGGCTTTAATAGGCTCGTTGATGTTGGCGCCACAGGCCTCGGCAGCGACATTGCGAAAGGCGGCAGTAGCAGCGTTCGTTGCCCCCGCTATCCCGAGAGCAGCATCAAAAGCAACCAGACGAACCGCGTGCCGAGAAGCCGAACGTGCTGCCGAATTTGCGGCCCTGAAGGAAGCTAGCAGTGATATGTGAGGTGTAGCTGATTGCTGAGCGCCGGACGGTCTCGGTTGTTTGTTGGCGGATCCAAGTGATGAGATCGTATTCTTGCGGCCAGTTTCGACGACGACAGCGGCGAAAGCTGCATCGAAGGATGTTTTGAATGTAGCTTTGCGAGTAGCTTCATAGGCCTTTGTGAGGGCTTTTACGAATTCTTCTGTACCCTTATCGCTATTGACACTCTCGGCGGCGAGTTTGTAAACCGTGCTAAAAATTTCCGCATGCGCTACTTGAAAAGCAATTTCGCTAGCAACGGCAAATGCTGCCACGTATGCGGCTTGAGACGCAGATGCCGAGACCATCGCACTTCGTTTGTAGTTTTGCAAGAGAGCATGCCGGATATCTGCACGGATTACATTCTGAAAGTACATTCTGATGGCGTTAGGAACGATTCTGAACATGCGGCCGGCTTCTTCGGGTGCCCCTCTTATGCTTCGGAAGATGGATACAGCGACAAGAATTTCCGGGTGAACGACTTGGTTCTCCTTCTCCGTTTCGCAATTCGGTGCAACCAAATAAGCTACTTCTCTCTCGGCACGTTCTAAAGCACTTCGTACGGTATCGACGTAAACGGTGGTAGGTGAATTTTCGATGCCCAACCTAGAGCGGTCGAAGGGAATAGACTGGTGGATATCAAGCGGCTTTTCCCACCATATTCCGTACATCACAATTGCCAGGACAATATGAACTGCAGTGTTCAACTCAAGCAATGTAATGTGCAAACGCTCCGCTTCCCTCCCCAAACACTGCAAAAGAAGCCAGGCAGTCTGAACACATACCAAAGTTTTGGCGACTGCGCTCGCTTTACTCTTGTCTTTAATTTCCGAGAGGGAGTATTCACGAATGCTCTCCATCGTCCTCCAATGGCAAAGAGTGACAACCCCCAGGCTGTCCCAGCGGGGTCCATCGACAGTGTTGACTTCTCCACAGAATCCACCCATTACCGCAAAAAATGCCATCCCAAGCTTCAACTTCTTAGGCTTTGGGGCCCCGTCGGTAGCCATCTTTTTCTTCGAGAGGTCGTTCACGGCCCTGCGATACTCCCATGCGACAAGAAACTGATGGAGGGCAACCGAAAGGACGATATCCGGTGCGAACAAGGCAATCAATGCCCATATGAGCTTTCCGAGGAATTGAGAACCGATCTTCTTTCGCCTGTGCTCGATGGGTTCGACATTCAGATGGACACCGGTCCATACGCACAAACATAGGGCCGCAGCACAAGAGAAGAGGATAGTGATTGTGCCGCGGGAAGTGGGAGAGGCTACCCAGTCCAGGGTCTCTGCCTGGCTAGGAAGTGGTACCGCCTCGACTGGCAGGAGGGAGAATACAATTAACAAAAACTGCATTGCATTCGATTGAGAGGTTGAGATAGAGGAGAAGCCTATGAGGGTAAGACGTCAGGTTTAGGAGTTGAAAAACTGTTTAGCTTAATGTGAACTGCCAGACGACTTAGTTGCTCTTTTAGAGCCTCAGCCATATGGGTAATTGTAAAGCAGGTAGTCGAATGGGCATCTCAAAATAGAGGGGTGGTGGAACAACACCAACGAGCTTGAAGGTGACAATGTCTCTTATCAAAACGACAGGGACTAAAAAATGGTGCCTACGGCCAGAGAACACGAACCTCTGAGGTAGGAGTAGCATAATGCGCGCTTTAAGACACCAATAAAAACAGGCCGTGGCCGTTAGCGAATCATCAGATATAGGTTTCGCGATCTGCGAAAATCAGCTCGCGATATCCGTGGTCCATTTCACGAACCTACCAGCGTTTGCAAACGAGCCTCTATCGACGACCAATTATGAGAAGGGCAGGTAGGAAGGAATCGTAATCTCTTGGCTACAAGCCTAGCGTCCACCAGAATATACTTATTTCTTGATACGCAAGATGTTCAAAGGACGGCCGTGCCTCCTCCAGATTCTCTCCGCTTCTTACATACTTAGCTTATGTGGCCATCAGAGGTTCTTGTCTGACTGTAGGGGCGCTTTTGCAGTTTCTCCGTCCCATCTGGATCACTATCATCCTCCGCAACTGCCCAGGCAACACAGGCCATCAGAAAGACTAGAGAAATTACAGTCCGCTCCGCTAACGGTTTGAGATTACCGCAATCGTCTCATCTCGAACCTTGTGCAACTGCCAATAACTCCCACCGGCGGCCTAAGTTGAGGTTTTCAGGTGCATCACTCAATAGCTAACCGGGTGTAACTTCTAAGTGGAACAACTCATCCGCTTGATGTACTTGATTGTTCGGGGACACCGCGCCCGCGAGGCGCATTTGCAAGCCGGACTTGACGAGGTCGCTGGGTTCCAAGTTGCGAGGCGTTTTTGGCTGTGCTCATCCCCGCAGATGTGTGGGGTGTCAGATTGTACAGCACAGTTGACGTACTGCTATCCATTGGATGACAACAATTTGAAGACCCCGCTACCACAAATGGAGTGATCCGCCGGCATATGTGCATCTGAAACATGAACGACTCAGCTTGAACAGCACCCATAAACGATATCAGATTTGGTAATACCCACGTGCAGTGGGTACAGCGTGTTCCGAACTTGTTGGCAGATGAAGCCGCTTTACCTTTTATCAACTAGCCGTGGGCTTCCGTTAGTAGCAGTCAAACCTAATGCTGCCGACAACAAATCCTTCTGCCTGGACCGCCTCAGTTACACATAAATGGTTTCTCCATAACACAGCAGCAATCAAGCCAAGAAGTACCTGCACATCCCCAAAACAGGTGTCCTTTGCGCTTATTCGGTGGGGAAACGGAAGGGAGGACACGTCCATTTCCACCAGAATGAGCGAGCGTAACGGGATGATCCCTCCTGCGAGCAAGATGTGATGAACGTATGGGCGATACCCCACCGCCACGGTGACAAAAATGGCCAGAAGGATCACAGCAAGACTCCAGAGTACGAGTTAGGACTTGTAATTATAAAGTGTGCAGATACCAACATTGTCACATTGCGGAAATTTACCTTTACCTATTGTACGAGGTCAGCCTTGCAAGCATCGACGAACTTATGTCACTTTGCCTGCGAGAATGATCATGATGCGTATGTGTTATCATTGCTAAATCACGGAAGACCTATGGGGCTTATCGTCTTGGATATGCACCTCCGCCTAGATATGCTTTGCAACCGGCCGCTAGCTTTCCAGTCGTTACCAGCTTTCCAGTCACTACTAGTCTTACGACCGCCGTTAATCTTGCGCGAATCACCAGCCCTTCATCCATCACTGCGCTGAGTGAACTCTACACGGGTGTGATCTAGGTGGAGATCAAAGGGCAAGTATAGCTTCCGAACTCAGGGCCAGAAGATTGAAAGACGGCCCGAAACTGCCTCTCTTTCACTGGTATAATCGTAGTTGGTACATATACCCAGTACGAGTTCCCTTCTTCCGAACTTCCATTCAATCCTGCCATACCATCAGAGCCACAGCCACAGCCACAGCCACAGCCACAGCCATAGAAATCTCGTTCAGATACTTGGGAGATGGCCTTGGGTTAGAGAGATCCTACGGTTGTACATGTTCCATACAGTGGGCGACCCGGGACCGAACGTAACCTAGAGGCCTCCAAACCGCAACCTGGGGCCCGTTTCTGCCACCCCTTCAGTTCTCCCTGCCTCACTCAGTACTAGCTTCACTTGAGGGAAAGAGAGTCTACGCAACACATTTTGCGAATTAAGTGGAAAATTAATTAATACCGCGACATACTCGAGTACCCTCAACGATCTCACAAGCAACATATGGAGGGTATGGCACTCAGAATAGTACAGGGAGAAATGCCTAATTCGATAGAGGATACACAGTGGGCTCTGGTAGGTGTTGTTTTTGTATGTGGCAGAAATTAATGGTCGTGGATGGGAGCTGGTTTGCAAACGCTCACCGGTTCGTGAACTGGACTGCAAATATTGCGAACTGTGAGGGTCGCCGATGGTACGGAACATACATAAGGTTCTATAGATAATAGACTTTGAGGTTAGAAAAGTGCAAGCTGCTGAACTGTAGCTTAAGCTGCCGACCAAACTCTATCCTTTCTAGTTTCTTTACCGTCTAAACTTCACCTGCCAAGGTCCCTCCTTGAGAGGAAGTCGGTTTTATTACAACAGCTTATTGTCGGGTCAGTGAAGTAGTCTTGCTAGAGTGCGCTACCGCCTCAGCCGCGCCAGCCGAGGGGTGGCAAAACTAATCATTGCATGTTGCACCTACTACATAGCCATTACCAACCACTAGGGGGTTTTAGTAAAAACAGATGATGGAGGTTGTAAATGTGGTCTCTTATTGAATCAAATCGAAAAAAATCACCCGAGCTAAATAGCGCATTTGCAATTCCATCCTCACAATGTACCCACGAACTAGGTAAGGCCGCTATGGAACACTCAGTATTCAGGCGCCCTTCATGGCTGGCGTAACCCTACCCAGCCTCAACAAAAAAACCCAAAGTAAACAAGAACCAGAGCCAAGATTGATGAACTATAGATATCATATCAGTGCTCCACCACCAACACAATAACAACGAATGTGTATAGAACGCCATAGCGCCACCCATAAGCCAGTCCAACCAACCCAAATGCCGCTAAAGATACACAAAGCAAAGCATAGAGACGTCTAGCTCATCGTAACATCCTGCACATCCCCAGGGTCCTCCGTAGCCGTATCTTCACTCGGAGCAGGAGCATTAACCGCCGCTGGCGCCGGTGCAGAAACTGATACGGGCTCCAGGAGCTCTCTAGCACACTCCAAAAACGTATCTCTATCCTCCTCTGTCTTAAACGCCGTCCGCACCCACAACTCCGGATGCCGCTCCCATGGCTGTTGCCTCCTCCTCCGTTCGCGCCGAAGCGCTTCCTCCGGAAACTCATCCGGGTCGTACGGGTTATCAATTGGCTGATTTAACACCTCGGGGCCGAGGTGGGAGAGGTCAAAGTTTGTGGAATGAAGTAGATGCAGCTGCGACACGAATGCATGGTTCGGGTTTACGATCTGGCGTTTTTCGCGGACGAGCCGAAGGGCAGCTGTGAAGTTGAGGCAGTAGTTTTTCATTACTGACAATATCATCAGTCTTTGTCTGTCCTATCATGTGCGCCGGGGGATACCGTAAGCAACGACAACACTCCCGCTCCTGGAGATCCCTGCACGACAGTGCACGAACACGCGCACCTCCCGCTCAGGCTGTGGCGTGGGCACAGATGGCGACCAGTCTTTATCTCCCACTGCGATTGCTGGGATAATGCCAAGAAACGCATCCTCAACGAACTGCACGCCGTCGAGGAGGTACTGGAGGAGGTTTTGCCGGCGGGTGTCGCGGACGCGGAACTGCTTGTGGACTATCCCTGCCCAGGCTGGGACAGTAACTCGCTCAGAGGTCAGCGTTAGGATGTGTGTAATCCCCTTACGAACGAGGTAGTCGGTGCTGTTGGCGGCAACCAAGCTAAGGGGTGTGAATGTTAAAGCGGGGAATAGGGAATAGGGAACGGGAGTGCGGACTTTCCGAGGTAGAGACAGGGAGTTATTTCGTCGCATTGGGCATAGGAGGGTTGATCGGGCTCTTGAAATTGCCCCATTGTTGCGGAAGTGGTGGGCGAGGGTGGTAAGACGGAGTAAGAGATGCTAAGGGGTTAGGCGATGTTAGATTAGACTAGAGGTCCAAACTAAGCTGCATTGCGGCTCAGCTGCACGCGGTCACGTGTTTGAAAGAATTGGGACACTTCGAGTTAGACAGGGCAAGATCCAAAAAGCAAGATGAGATAGGAAGCTTGCGTGCAGGAGCGTACCGACGTTTATATGCAACGTTGGTATCATCATGATCGTGTCGATGGATGCTTGCTCATGGACTGTGATTGGTGGTAGGAGCATGCAGTATTGATTTAGAGAAGAAAAGAACCTAAAGACAAGAACCATCTACACAGACTCAATATGTGCCTCACAGGAAGTTTAAACCCGCGACAACCAGAAGGGTCAAAGTTGAAACACTGTCCCTCACTCGGATATCGAGTGACAGTATGTGCTGCATAAATAGACCGCTAGGCTTACTGAGCTGTGGAGCTTATAGTATTCATACGGGCTGACGATATTCAGCCGTGTCTATAGATAGATGAGTGCGTACGCATGCACACATGGACTACCCTATATATGGCCTTTGTAGTCTCTTTAGATAGATCAATCAATCACATTCAACAATATGTTTATTGGGCGAACGCTTGATATCATGATTGGAAATAGTTATACGCATACAGTAATGCAAGTTATATATACAGTAGTTTGCGGCATATATGGACCCCCTGGCAACTTTAAAGGTTGGCTAGTAGGAGAACGACAGTTCCCGCGGACACAATTGTAAGTGTGAGTGCAACGCGTATTTCTGTATTGTTCTAGCTAGAAACTCCATAAATCTGATCAAAAACTAACAAAGACAGAAAAGCATCCCAACGCCATAGTGGTCATGATAAATTCGCCAAACCAGCAACGCTAATGACATCCATAAAAAAGGAAAACCAGAGTCCCGTTAGCCTTTCTACCAACGTAAAGAGACCACCTTATCTTACCACTCGGGCCTGGCGCCCCCCGGAGTAGAAGAACTTAGGCCGGTAATTCGAATGCCGTCCCCGGATACAAATCAACAGGTGGCAGTGGTCCGATGTTTTGGACATACATTTCGAATATCTGTCCGGGATACACGTCGATGGCTGGTTCGGTCTGCGTGAGTAATTTCACCTCGGAAGGAGCTGACTTGATACTCGGCTCCTCCATGATCGTCTCTAGTCTTCTCGAATTCAAGTTTGTCTGTTCGGAAACGGCTGTAATATCCTCAGCAGACATGATTTCGATGATTTCCGTGAATGGATCGTCAGAAGAAAGTCTAATGCCGTTGTACAAATTCCCCACGCTAAGGTCCCGAGTAGTTTCAGGTTCCAGGCCGCCGAAACATTCTACCAGACTACTGTGGCCTTTGACGTGGGCCAAAAATTCAGCTGTCCAGCCGTATGCATTTTTGAAGCTAGTTAAGGCACCAGATTTGAGAAGTAACTTCACCGTGCTCAAGTGTCCGCCTTGGGCTGCCAGCTGTAAGGGCCGCCACATATTTGGTCCTGTGGGAGAATTAACATCAACCCCCAGCTCCACGAATGCCAACACCACAGCATCTTCGCCGGCCTTTGCAGCGACATGTAACAGCGATCCCTCGTGCGCTACCGAAGCCACCGGGAACCCGAGCTCGCTCATCCGCCTTAACATATTTGCATGTCCATTTCTCACGGTACTTTCGAGTGCATGTCGAAGGTAAAGCAGATTCCGGTCGAGTCCCAATGCGATAAGCTCGCTGAAGACTCTTAAATTACCATTCTCTATAGCAATTGATGTCATGCACGGCACCCAATCTACGTAATGCTGGTTCGTGGAACCTGTAACCACAAAAGCGCGCAAGGTCTCGTCGCATTTAGTGTGAACAGCGGAGCTCAAACATTGGGTTATAATTCCTGAAGTCCTGGGGTTGAGTGAGTGATGGGGTGGCAATACGTCCAAAAGCATTTTGACAACTGTTGCATTCCTATTTGCGGCTGCAAGACTCAGGGCGCACATACCCCACTCATTCGGAACGATGCAATCGTGGCCCTTGCAACGCTTGTGGGCAAGGAGAAGCGAGATTTTCCGGGGGTTGTGTATGTAAGCTCGGAGCAACGCTGGTCGGATAGTGTCGTTTTTAGCCAAAGACTTAATGACGGAATTGATGGCTGCCAGATCTCTAGGGCCGTCTGTGCTCATAATGTAGGCTTTAAGGATGAGCTTGAAAATGCGGTCACAGCCTCTGCTAGCAGCAATCCGTAGACAACGCCAATCCGGACAAGCACCGTAGCCAAGTAGCTGTGACACAACATAGATATGACGCCGAAGCACCGCTACCTCAAGTGCTCGAGAAGAGTTGCGGTCGTTTCCGACGAGCAGACCAGGCTGACTAAATGGTTTGATGAGCTGATCATTGACGTTGGCGTGCCGATTAAAAAGAGCTTGAATTGCCTCACAATGCCCGTTCAATGCGGCATATGCCAAAGGGGACATCCCCTTAGTAGTGCAGAGATTCACGGACGCCCCACGCCGACTAAGATACCGAATGGCTTCTAGTGATCCAGTAAGTGCTGCAAAATGCATTGCTGTCTCACCATTCTTGTTCACCTCATTGATATTGCGAATAGGACAGTCATCGGATAGAAGCATTTCATAAGAAATCTCTTCGATCCCGAGCAAATGTCTGAGCGCTCCTTCACAGCCCTTTCTTGAGGCGACATGCAAGCATATATTTTCTCCCTCATACCTGGCGTTGACATCGGCTCCGGAATCAATCAAGACACGGGTAGTTGAGTGATTTCCGTTCCAACACGCCAGATACAATGGAGATTTCCCAGAGGCATTTCTAAAATTTAGATCTGCACCATATTCTAGCAGGAGTTTACAAAGCTCATGTTGGCCGTGATAAGCAAGCTGACCGAGCGGTGTTTCTCCAGAAGAATCCAAAACATCGAGATTAAGGCGATGAGATGGGGCTCGAAACGATAACTCTTGAAGAAGCAACTGCAATATCGAGACTTCCTTTGGATATATGGGGAGGTCGTAAGTTGAACTACTGGTCGTTACCTGGCTCTGAGGACCAATTATGAAGTGATCCGGGATTGCTTCGAGCAACATCTCTACTGCAGCTTCGTTACCAGCTTGTGCTGCTTGTGATACCAATTATACCCACCCTGCATGAGTGTTCAGGTTGTCACCATGGAGCCGGTCGTCCACTTCGATCAAGAACTGTTGCATGATATCCCAATCGGTTTCTGATTTTGAGTTATCGCCATCTCTCCCTCTCAGTTGTAGTTCTTCAATCTCCGCACGAGCACAGTCATCCAAGTCGCCGAGCTGTTTCATCCTCCCTTCAAGAACCTTGGAAAACCCCATAGAAACTTCCGCATAAGTTGACTTTCTGCGAACCCCCATTTCTGAATTTCTCCAGCCTTCTTCTCTTAGCGTTAGCCACTGCAGGATATCCCGAAAGAGCTGTTCCGCCGCTTCGAGGTCGTGAGAAAGCTGACGGCTTCTTCCAACTCTCCACACAACTAAGTTACATGCTCGTACCAGTTTTGCCTCCGCTTGTTCAAATAGTTTTTGAGTTGCTTCGAGAGAGAATTCTGTATTTGCCGCAGCAGAATGCAGTTGCGCTGTTCGGAAATATATTCTGGCGGCCATGACATAATGCCCGAGTGATTTTTCCCACGAATATCTGGTGCACTGCCGCGCAGCCCATTGAGAGGTATATGAAAGCCAAAACTCTATATCTTCAATTTGGTCGTACACGCCTTCCTCCTGCTGAGATTTTGCGAGGTTTAGGATATCTGCTTGAGAATCCACTATCGGAGGCAGTTTTTCGACAAGAGCTGGGATCATGGTCATATAGGCGTCTTCAATGGTGCAGAACTCATTGCTGATGAAAACTTCCACCATTCGTTCGAGTGCGGTGTTCAACATCCGAAACGAACCGATATTCCGTCCACTTAAACTTCTCACTTTTGTCTCGCCACTGAAAATTGGTATGAAACGCTTTATTTCCCGGAAAAAGTTCGAGAGGATATTCTGGGCACATATAGACTCCAGTGGCGTGACAGACACAACAGCAACTCCCCGACGTTTCGCCGGCACGGCACCGACAATTCGATAGGGCAACAAGTTCCGGCTGGTGGCTGCCGCCTTGTCAACGGGTCCAGAAATTTGGAAGCATGCGGTCCCTCTGCCTATCCACCAATCATATATACATAGGGCATCAGCATGATCCATATCTGCCGGAAAATCCAGGATACGAAGCGTCTTATGTAGATTTTCGAGATCCTCTCGCCGTCGTAACCGTCCTGGATCGGCGGCTGGTATTTTCCAACTACTCTCGAACTCCGCTTCTTGGTAGTGTAGCATCAATAACGATAAAACTGCCTCAATCCGTGTGCTGTCTACTTGCCACCTTCCCCATGCCTCTCCGAATTCGCGTGGTTTCTTCCTTGTCAATATTAAAGGGATATACTGCAGTCTAGGGCGTTGTGACCACCGCGATTCAATCCATACTGGTAACTGCCACGAAAATTCCGTCATGTTGGTTGGTGTATCTCCGGTTATGAGGTCCATCATCCCCTCGATAACCCGACTTAGCCCGGTAGCTTCCGACTGAACCTTGCTTGTCCATCCCGATAGATCCCCAAGTCTTTGCCGTAATTCTACAACCTCCACTGCCATCCCCTTATCCTGTATTTGCGGAGGACGCGACGCCTCGAGTTTCCTGGGGAACAGGGAGAAAGCCGTGCAGTCAGCAACTTCGCGGGCCATCCAGTCGAGTTCATAACTTCTAGGATGTCAGACTATGTGATATCGATTGACAAGCAAAGGATATCTCACTCTTCCACTGCCCTTTTAACGTCAGGATCATGTGTAAGACGTCGCCGAATGAAAGCACGAAGTGCGGTCGTTATACCAGTTGCCATAAGTTGCGCAATTGTAGCTGACCAATGCATACCTGTTGTTTCATCGTTAAGGCTGCCTTTGTTGGAGAGCAAATCGTGAAATTTTGAATTTACCTCGTAACCCCATGCTGTTAATCTATAAATTAGCCGAGAGCGGGAAAAATAGATGAGGAGGAATGCGCACAATTGGATAACAAAACCGACGAGACTTGTCAGTGTTCCAATTGTGGTAAGTGTGCTGAGTCCATGGGCATGCCTGTTGACTCGGGATGTAATCACCGATTGAGAGTGCCGGAAAGAGTCGGCAAATATCACATACGAACCGAAAGTCTCGTCTTTCCTGCCAGCGTAAGTATCACTTGATCAGTTGAAGATAATAGGGAATGTTTGACCATTTACCACCTGGCCTCTCTGCAGCCAGGCCAATTTCAACTTCTGATCAGCCCTAGGCTCCCATCTTGCTTCGCAGGTAGAGGATTCCACTACGTGTGAGCATAATAACATCCCAATAATGATCGTCACAGTTCCCATAATTGTAAATGGAAACGAGTAGTCGTGGGTCCGAGAGCCACCCTTTTTGAACTTCAGTTCTCCCCACGACGTCTGCGTAATAATTCCATCATACACCAGCACGCACAACTGTAAAGCTGTTCCCACTGTGGCAATTGCCCATAACTCGCGCGGATGATTCGGCTCCCCTCGAACATTGAGCGATATGTTAGGTGCGCAGTGATATCCCTCGTAATCCTCTATATCAAAGTCGTTTGACAGGTTTTGTCGTTGACTGCCAGAAATATTGAGGAGTCTGATGGCTTCTCTATCAGATTTATCATCCGATGTGACTAGTTGGTAATATGGATCCTCCTGCGGATATCTCTTGCTTTCTGCAAAGGACATGATTGACGGGGGTATTGGATCCTGTGAAGTTCTATCTTTCCGGAGAAACACCAACTCAAGAACTTCAGGCGAACCCAGAACTCGAGAAACTGCTTGGCCATTCCATAGCTCGCACACCGAGTCAGACGTTGAAGACATGAGCTCCAATTCTGCCGTCCCGCGGCTCTCTGTGGCTCTTCCCACGACTGCTCTCAACCAAGCTTCCAATGTCAACAGACGCCTAACAACGGACTTTTGCCATACTTACTAGGTCCGCCAACGCGGATAGCGGAGACAATTGCAGTTAAAATGCCTTTATCATATGTTAGCCTGCTAAAGCCTCTAATACAGAAGGAAGCCCGACCCAATGGAGCCATGGCAAAGATGATACAATCTGCCCAACCTAAGCTCTGCGAAAGAAACTGCCGGGCAACATTCTCCCCAAAGAGAGCCAGCCTATCTCTCACATCAGCGCCTCACTCACCCAAGGATAATTATACCTAGTGGGGAGGACTAACAGCGGCGCAAGATCGCTGAATAAGTTATCGGTGAAGGTAGCCCCGGCATCCTCATCCTGTTTGGCTTTGACTGGGGAGATCAGAAAGGATATCGCAAGGGTCGAAATGGCGCATGGCATGAAAATTAGATACATCATAACATGATAGTACCCGAGGCTAGCAATAATTAACAGTTAATGGCAGTGTTAATCTTCGATTTCCGCAGGGAACTGACCCTTTAAAGGGAATCAAAAATATCAGCCGTCTGTTACAAATCGTGTGCGTGCTCATGCAAATTTCTTTTTACTGTTGCGCACAATATGTCATGTCGCATTGGATGAGCCTCTTTTCAACTTCGGATATACGTGATACCGTCAACCTCAGCCTCCCTTATCCAAATACGGCTGAATCCCTTATGGTTGTACCTAAGCCACTGCGCTGAAAGCATTAGCTACGAGTGACGTCTAAGACCAACTTGATAAGAGAAGCTAGCTGCTCTAGAGTGCTCGATACATATATCGAGCATCCAGGGAAAAATAGGCACCCATCAGTAAGGGAATAGCACCGCCTCTTCAGCTGTCAAAAATAGGTGTTAAAGTAACACAGCAATGTAGAAGTGGAGGCTATGCCTGTTGTGCCTACCCACCTAGCGGAAATGCGAAGCGCTAAAAATTTGTCGTAAACGATCTTCATCCGATGGGCTTCGCTTCTTTGCCTGCCAAAAACCCGCTCCCATCCGAGAGCTCAGTCGCTACTTAGGTCTAGGTCGTTGCTCTGCTGATTACGTACGAACGAAGACTGGCACTAAAAATGAGGCGGACTATTTTGGGGGGTAACTTTATTTAAAATTAAGATTCGCGAGCTTACACAAGCAATAGTGAGTATATAAAATAGGTGACGAGAAAATTTCGAAGGCTGGTAGAAAAAAACAAGCAGTCAAAGAGTTATGATTGATCATGTGACCTGCCTTGGCAAAATGTCTGGCATGCAGGTACGATTGGGGATCGTCATTCAGAGCCTTTTCAAGCACAGGCGGATGAGTTGACAGATGCAGGGAGATCGGGGAAAGGCATTTCGCCCTCCAAAAAGATTCAGCTCACACTGAGGCAAATTCCCCTCCCATTCTAGGACTCAGAATGTCAGCACAACGGGCAAGTTTATTAGGGTTATTCGATGAGTTCTCACGTTCACAGCCAATTAACAACGTGACTATAACGAATTATTTTACTATTATGGTACTATATATATGCTCGTTTCCGTGAGGCCTCAGTTGCTAACACTAAATGAATTCATCAAAGGGACATCACCCTCGTTTTCATGGCAATATATCCTTCCACTTCTGGATCAAATATCCTCACGAACTGCACTCGAGAAATGAGATCATATCCTGGACAACCCAGTTGCCCAAGAACATTTCGTAAGGAAGGGACAAGTCCATCGACTTATGTATAGTGGCGCCCGCACGTCCGTCGTCCTCAATGAGAAATCGAACGTAATCCTCGCTAAAAGTTCCTCATACGAGTTGAACCTGGGTACTACGCTCGCTACTAATGAAAGGACCTCGAAAGAATTACTGAACCTGTTTCCGTCAACTGGCTTCAAATTCGTCGTTAACTGGGGGGGGGGTTTCGGAACTTGCTGTGCCAGCCAGTAGAGCTAGAAACAATGAGTCAGTGACAAGGAAGATGAAAGCAAATGAAAGCACTTACTAGACCCTCAACCGGATAGCTACCGAAGCGCAGACAGATGTTGAAGAATCGAGACAAAGGTAAACAGCACGACCAATAACGACACGCATGCCTGCACCGCAGCGCGTTGTAATCTCCTTGTAGACACGAACATGGACTTGGTCCCCAGAACACAACTGCAGTCAGACCTCCGTTTTTGACCTCCAGCTTGCACTTCAGGTTTTTGAATTCCCCGCACTGGTCTCTCACCTCGTCTTGTTCTCTGAGAATAGCTCCACCCCTCTCATTGAAAGGATGTTGGTGTAATCTTGAGCTCGCCTTTCCTAGTAGACGCGCTCCTGCAAAATGATACTAGATTGTAATTGTATGCGGCGGAAATTAGCTTCCGCGGCGAGAAGGACGCCGAACCTGATCTGCAGGCGTCTAAAAAGCCCGGTGGCCGCCCTCTTGAAGGTCTCTGGTTACAGTACACAAACGTTAGTTTTACGATAATTTTGCGTAGCAGGTGCACATATTTGCTTGAAGGAACTCTGTCCTACGACGCTGCAGTACTACAGAGTCATAGTACAAACGAACAGACAGGGAAGACGAGAAATAACGTACCGACAAGGTTGATGGTACTTATAGGAGATTTGGACAAGAGAACATTGGCGTATAAGTTGGAAAAGGCATTAAAACGCGAGCAGTCGTGCAGGTGTTATGTCACAGCACCTTCGAAAGTGGCGAAAGTTGTCAGGCACACAGACAAGCAATGAAACGAAGCAGTACAAGTGATTTTGTGTGACACAAAACTAAACCTCAGTTCGAGTTCAAACCATACGCAGGTCTTATTCACCATCACCATCACTAACTACACCACTACCACCCCACTACTACCGTATTTATTTTTGGCATTTCACCCCATCACAGCAGAAATCGATCCTCTCAATAAGCACCACCCATTTTTCTATGTAATGGCAAAACTGAGACACCGCCGGTGATGGAATAAATCAACTTCAAAACGAAACAATTACTGAGCAACATTAGCAGTTGGCCACTTCAAACCGCCGCAATCTTAGTCTCGAATTATAGGAATAATTACATCCTCCCGCTTCCTCCGTCGCCTCTCCAACCCTTCATCAAGCTACCGCGGCCACCGCCACCACTAACGCAAAAACACCCACCCAAACCTTTCTCTCCACCCGCATACCACTACTCTGTCCCCCAGCACCCACAACCACCACACCATAAATCGAAACATCATCAATCTGTCGACACCGCGTGGCACCCATATGTGCACACATTTTGTCCGCCCCGCCAGTAGCGTTTGCGATCAGTAGCCGGTCGGGCGTGATCTCGCGCACATTCGAGATGGAGACTTCGAGTGCTGCCTGCACACTGTGGATGAATAGAATGAGGTAGATGATCTGCATCACGAGAGCTGAAAACATAGGAGCGATAGGTACGAGAGAACTGGATGGAGGGTCGGCACAGGCTGGTGCTGTGGTTTTATGGCCGGAGTTATAGTACGAGTGATACAGTCGGTAGACGTACTCTACAAGGATCGCTGTGACAATTGACGGTTTCAGGCTTTGGTTGACTACATACTCGAGTACCATTGCGCGGCTATTTCTAGAAAACGGTAGAATAAGTTAGAGGTACTAGAAACTGTAATGAACAACAAAATTCCACTTTCGTTGGGGACGACGAGTGCGAAATCATTATTCAAAGTGTCTCCAAGCCGAAGCTTTCCTGTTTCTCAAAGCTCCTGGTACTACCCCTCCGAAGACAAACACCAGTTTATTGGACAGAAAGCCTGCGCATGGCGCTTACCAAAGTTTGGGAACATACGAAAATCAGCAATTCGTCCTGATAAGATTAGCGAGGGGCATTTGCGCGAGGAATGATTTGTTATACTACCCTATGGGAGGCTTGAGCTCGCATCATCCCACGTTTTTCGGCGCTGACCGCATCTGCCAACGTCACATATGCACACCTAACAACAGAGGGAAGGAGCTTTGTGCCCGATTGCTTGCCGCTGTCGTCGGGAGTTACTTGCCGACACTACCCACCACTTACGCAGAGACTGCAATGAAGATTTATCAATGCGGTGGGAGAGAGATGATGCATGGTAGGCACATCGCATAGAGATGTCACCCGCCCACCCGATTGGGAGGAAAGAGCTTCCAATTGTCTGCATGCATATCGGCGTATAAAATTTTTTATGACAGATACAACTCACGATATGTTCCGCCTAATCCAGATGAATCGATAACTACATGACATTTTTTTATACACCCGTAAATCGAAGCGCGAGCCAATTAGAAATCGAGTCATGGCGCACACACCTCCGATCGACAAGTAAGGACGGTATTTTAATGTAAGGGGAGATATAAAGTTCGTAGTACTAAATGGAATCTACCGGATTCGCTTGCGAGCTTTAATAGTAAGCAGAGCTACAGCATTTACAAGCCATTGAAGATACTCCGGAGGAAATGAGAGTCTACATTCATCATAAGCTTGTAGTTTGGTGGTTGTATTTCACAGCTTATTGGTTGGAGGGGATGAAGTTTCCCAGGGGATTTCCTGCATCACGGCTTCCACTGCAGCGGTTCCGTTACTCTACTACCGACTGTTTTCAGCTTCTACAGAGTGAGAGGGGGAGTGCTAAAAATTACCTGTGACTTGCTGCTTTCACCACGCATTCGGTGTACGTAGATAGTCTCGAGGGTTTCCCTCCTCACCTCCTAAGATCACTCTTATCACTGTTACAATCCGGCAGCGCTGATTTCGGAAAAGGCTGGATCTGCATCATGAAGTGTTCCTCTTTCTGCAGGGGTAGAAGCTCTACGAAGCCCTGCAATGGAACCAAAAAGGATTCTGGATGTAGGGTATTGGAACGGGGATTTGGGCTATCGGTACCCAAAACCCCCCTCCTTTTGTGGCAGTGCAGCTGACGGTGGGGAGATATGACGGATAAGCTCCCGTCGGTGGAAACCATTGGGATGAATCTCAAGTATGTGTTTTTCCCTGCAGCACACAATAACTACAACGCATCACAATCCAATCTAACTGAAATGGGTGCCTCCAAACTGTAAATTCGAGGTCGACGATGTCGAACTCGAGTGGACATATCAACCGGTATGATAAACCCCCTTCATTGCCCACCGCCTACCAACGAGTTGTAAGGACTTCATCGACTTCATCCATATCCGAAACCTCACCCAGTCGGTTTCCGACTGGCCAAAGCTCTTACCCCAAGACTACATGTTTATCCCCCTCTCCAGCCTCGTTAAATAGGTGGCTAGATTGAGCCCGCGGAACTGGAGCTCGTAGCACGCTACGAGGACAACAATGGGTTAAACTACGGACTCAAGCTCGTCGAAGCTCTTTGTTTTAGTATAGAAAAGCTTGGCCACCCCAAGTACGTCATGGGGAATACATTAAAAAGTAACCTTAAGAGCGGCTGGTTCGTAGACGCAAAGGTGTCCACATTCAAACAGCCGTCTGGGCCGTGGGCGAAGGATCCAACGCTCAAGCGTGTAGGTGCACTCGCATATGCAGCTGCAGAAAACGGGTATCATGCTTATGGTCTGGGTAAGAAAGCAATACGACGGAAGGAAGGAAGAGACTGCACCAATATAAGGGATAGCGGTTTTTACGAGGATCCTTGGGATGACGCTAGAGGAGGCAATAAACTCTGCGATGCAGCGGTGCAGAGCGTGGGGGATAAGAATACACATACTTATGTGAACTTGTAAGCTTTTGTCCTCTGGTTTGCTACTAGGGAGAGAATTACTGAGGATGGTGGGAAGTTATGTTGTGGATGAACGGAAGCCCGGGTACCAACTGAGTATGACCGATATTAACTTAATTTCTAAACGATAATATATTTAATCTAATTTCAAGTTTCTCGTATTTTGCTACATTAAGTACCCAATTTTCCCTCCACTAGCCATGTTTCTTATAGAAATTTCCAAGGTTTACAACCCACACACCCAGCAGCAAGCAGATTCAAATTCGAGTGATACCCCATGCTATTCGGTACCTCCATTAGACCCAACGCTCCGTGTCCTTTGCACTAGACCCATGGAACAACGCCGCCCATAAGTTGTGCCGGTAGTTAGACTTTAATTTAACGATACGTCTTGGACGCTTACACCTACCGTATCCACTCGTATCTCATGGCCAGATACAGAACTAAAACTGTGGCGAAGTGACTGGGCCACTGTTAGTTTTGTGTCTTATTACCGAGTGGACGCGGTAGATACAAGTGCTCGTAGGATTAAGTGTTGGACGAAAAAAACCCCTCCAGAGCTATCTAGTGGCTTCGTCCCGTCCCTGAGAGCGGGGCTTGCCGACGAATCCGTGAATAGTAATCATATCATACCGTACTATACATGTCCCCATGCATTCTTCACAGTCCTACACCCACACTTCTAGTTGTCTTGGGTAGTGATGGATTCAGAGTTTTAGTTAGACTAATTTCAGTCATTGAATATCACTCTACACGGGACAAAAGCGTCTGTTGCATGTGTACCTGCATCGTGAGCCTCATCAAGTCGGATTGATATGCAGTTGGTGTATGCCTCAAGAGAGCGGCTCATATAAGTGCAGAGCGACTCATATCAGTGCAAGCGGATGAGCAAACGGAGATAGATATGGAGACGAATATGGATGTGGATATAGGAGACAAGTCTGTATATATATACGGGCCTTCTGGTCTCGAGAGATCAGTTAATCAACAAGTCTTAGAAGCATCCAAAGTAACAGCATCAAGAAGTTTCATTTCGACTGTCTAAAGGAGGGCACACTATAATTGTGTAGGGGGGTATCAAAAGGCAACTAAACATCAAAAAAACAACGCCCTACAAAATGCACCCCTCTAGTTATACTTACGCAATCTATTCCCTCTTCAGCTCTCCCTCCTCCTCCATCCCCCACAACCTCTCACACTCCCTCCTCACCTTCTCCATCGGCCACCCGGCCACCCTCTCCGTCTCTATCAACAAATCCAGCATCTCCCTCCTCTCCTTCTCCTCCTCAAACCATACCGCGCCCACCGCAACCGCACGACACGCCAGCAGCCACGCGGGAACAACGGTATGGTTACTTTTCGCAATACCACAAATCTCTCTGACTCCAATCCTGACTTCTTCAGCAACCTTTCTACTTGCCTCCTGCACTCCCCTAGGCCCTTTCGCGATCCCAGGGAAGCCAGGATTGTAAAGTGCCAATAGGATGCGGCAGAGATGGTAATACTGCATCCCTGTTGCGTGGCAATCCCTCACATAGTTAATTTCCGGGAAATACTTCCCCTTCTCTGGGTCGCGCTGGGAGTGGAAGATAGGTTCGAAGCCATGTGGGCGAGATTTGCTCCATGTTTCCACGTCGTTTGAGAGCTGGGTCCACGCTACTGATGCTTGAGATGGTGACGATTGTGCACCGAATGCGAACTGGAGGATGGAGGCGCAGTGCAGCGTTATGCGGTTTGACCAGGTTACGTCGTCGGCGGGGGAGAAAGTACGATCGAGGTGCAGGTTGCCGAGGTTTGTTTTTATGGGTTGGCGGGAGACGAAGCTGGTATTGATGTCTTGGCCTGTGGGGGTTAGCTTGGGAGTGGGAAGGGGAAAGGGAGGGGGAAAGGGAGGGGCAAACGTAGGTAGGTCCAGAAGCAGGCTTGGCGAAGGCCACCGGAGATGGAAGGGTTGAAATGGAGGGTGCTGAAGAGTTTACTGGGGGAGTAGGGCTCATCTTCATCTTCTCCGGTATGAGTTACTAGTAGTTGTTAGAGACGAAAGCTCGCCGGGTGGAACAGCAGTAAATAACCATCAAGTTCTCCGAAAGCACGCAGTAACACAGTCGCCGCAAGGAGGGAAGGGTCAAGTTTTGAGCCCACGGAGGATAGTGCAGGTATGTACAATTCCAGACATGACTGGTGGTAGCGAGTCGCAACGATGGGATCGTAATCGTCCGATATATAAGAAAGCTGTCTAGCAGCCAGAGCAAGAATGGCCTAAATTTAGAAACCCTGAGCCACGACTATCTTTAGTCACGACATGGAGAGAGAACTTGCGTTCATAAGCATAGGACAAGTTGCCGACTTAAGCGGCACCACTGTCTGAAAGTGACCCAAGTTATCGTGCATATCAAACTATTCCCCTATTATTAGTTTCCTCATCTTTATATCTAGCCCAGATTTGCTCAAGAATACCCATTTCCCCAGCTCCGTGATATAATGCCTCAGCAATTTTGCGTCTCTGGCCGGTAGCGGCCACATAGTTTGTGAGAGATGCAGACTTGGTATTTCTGCACTATCCTCATCCATCTGGTCGTTTAAAGTATGGGTATTTACTGGTGGATGTTTTAAGGAAGGGATGAGGATATCCTGCAGTGGCATGCGGGGGTGGGGGTGATTGCTACGTCGTTCCGTTTCAACGCCGACATCTCGCGGAAACGGATCGAGTTCTCTTGGAAGTATTGGTTCGTCCGTTGGAGAAAATGTTATTGAATTGCGCCGCCTCGGAGCAGAACTTGAGCCGCCGTCACTCGCAGGAGACGCCAGAGGAGGGGAGGATATCAAGTTGTGGATAGACACCGAGCGGTTCGTGCTGATTCGAACTGGAGATGGAGCCGTACTTTGTGACGCTGATGGATCTAATAGTGATAAGCCGCTACTATCGTAATTGCGTGTTACATCGCCAGTTTCGTCCACGAAGGAGACTGTAGAGCTGTCAGTATGCGAATGCCGAGTGATGTGATATGCACAATCCGTTGAGCAAGATGTATAGCATCGAAGCTTCCAGATCTACAGATCTACTGTCAAGGAAGCCCGAGGGGCAGGTGTATATATAGTCGAGATGAGTAGGAGGTGATAAGATCGCCATACCTATTCCAGGAGTATTGATCCAGACCTGGTCGGCCTCGAACCGGAATTCACCCCCCTTGCCTCCTGCAGCTCGTCCACCCGTGGGAGGATCATCCCCACCGAGATCCGTGCCATATCGAAATCGAACGTTGTAGCCTCTAACTGTTGACACCGAATGTCAGGCCGCCATGTAGACAGGACGTGCGAAATTCCATTTTATACCACACTCCCGGCCTGCGCGCAGACACCTCTATTTCACTCGTGTATGATCCGTCAGTCACGTTCTGGCTCCATGGCGTAAAAGTAACGTACTCGGCAGACGGGTTTCGACTCGTCGCCTACAATCTCATCATCAGCCATCTACGTGGATTACCCATGTAGCCGCGCCAAACCTAGTACTACCACCATGCGCGGGGAAAGGAAGCGAAAAAGTCAGGTGCTCACTCACACTTGAGATGACGGACGCGACAGCTCGTGCTGATTGATTATCGTTCATCAGAAACTGCAACCATCCTAGCCATATGAACATACCATCCTGTCCTGGTCCGCGGTGCGGTCGTAGACATCGGTAAAACCACCGGTATACTGAATATCGCTTCTCGGGGATCGTGCGTAGGGGAGGGCAGACTTTCCTCTCCTGAAGGACTGACGATGAAAAAAGGGCAGGGCAGGAGGGAAAGTGCAGACGCGGTGCGGTGAGTGTGGGAATAAGTAATGAGCGTAAGGCTGTGTCAACGTATGTAGAGGAAAGTTCCTCAGAATGGCAAGTCCATGACGCTGCAGTATCAACCTGCATCCAGCGGCTTGCATGGAGTCCGTCAGTACCAACCTGTTGGTTTTGTCTCTCCCCCACTCCCAACCCAACCAACATTGCCACTTATCGCTGCTTGCGGTGTAGGAGCATGCCCAGACATGCAGACCTGCCGACATGCCCATTGCAGAAGTGAGATCCGTCGCTAACCGCAACTGGGCAATATGCAGCCGCAATTAATCCGATTGGGTTTCTTGACGACATCCCAAGTGTTGGGGTGGAAGCGATTTCTGCGTACCGTATAATGGGTATTTGCTCGATCGAAATCCAATTCCATAGGCCCGCCAAATCTCCGGGCTTTTCTCCTACAGCCATAGCGCCTCCTCAGATCTCGCTATACCCAACATAAGCCAGTCCATCACAAAATTCATAACCTTGGGTGCAACCTTAGTTTCATTCATTATCATCAATCAAGTAGAGCCACTACCAATGAACATTATTTATTGATGACTGACCGGTGAGATAAAGCTCCTGATGCCTGCAATCGCAGTATTAGGTAAAGATACCCGATATCCAATACGCTCCGACCTATCCGGCTTCATTGTTGTTAGCACTACTTATAACAAACCTTAAACTAAAACCCGCAACTCACTATTGATCTACTATATACCATATCAGTGCAATATGCTTTCGTTCATCCCCACAATTGTTGGAGAAAACCTAAACTATGTTGTGGCAAAACTCAAAAAGTATATCTTCCACGTAGTAATATCTATCTCAACGTCCGGTAGCAGTCACAGTTTGTGGGCTACAGAAGTCGATTGAGAAATTCAAACTGTGTCTTTTGAGCGTAGAGGTATAGGTCAAATTTGTTGGGTGGGGAGTGTAACCGGTTCAACAATACCGGTATTGGTGAGATGAGATTTTGGAGATCTATCCTGATTTGCGAACGTTAGCTGGTGTTTGTAAAAGTGAATTGGGATATACCTCTCTGATGGGTGAAACAAAGAAAGAAAAACGGGAAACAAGCACTCGACAAGTATGAACCAGCACAATCATACAAATACCCCATTTCATTGCATTAGGTACTGTATTAACCGTCGTCCCTCAGGGTAAAATGTAGAGTACAGTGCCATCATTAATAGTAAAACAGAAACGCCATATTTTTTACAAAAACTTTTCTATAACCCTATCCTTGATTCCAGAATCCCACTTAGGAAAGAATTCCTTTGACCCTCATATCTCGTTAAACAAATAGAGAGAAACCCAAATGCTTGCAGAAATGAAGATTCAAAGCACTCCCACTAAAGCTGAGTTCATGGAAAACGATAGAAGCTTAGAAGGTACCCATAAAGCCAAAGACAGCAGCCATAGCCACAGCCAAAACACCTCCAGCACCAGCAGGTGAAAGAGCAACTGCAGCACCGGTGTTGACCGGGGGAGAGGCTGTGGCACTAGTAGAGAAGTTGGTACCATTAACAGGAACCACGGCGGTAGGGAAGCTAGAAGCGTTTGCAACGGGGCCAGTGTAGCTAGTGACAGTGACCTCTACCAGTTATATTAGTAGATGATGACTAGAAACAGGATGCGGGGGATTACCGGGAAGAGACGTGAAGATGGTCTCAGTCGAAGATGGCTCGAAGACGGTGGTGAAGCTACCCTCGTTGTTGACAACAGTAACACCAACCGAGCTGTTACTCCAGGCAGGAGAACTTTATCAGCATCAAGAGAGTGGGTTGTCAGGATACATGATGATGCATAAACTGGAGGCGGAAGGAGGGATAAACATACGGGATAGCTTGACCGAAGCCGGTAGAGGCAAAAGCCAAAACAGAGGCGATGACAATAGTGGTGAACTGCATCGTGAAGATTGTTTGGTTGATGTTGAAGACGAATTAGACAAAAGGAAGGCAAGAGAATGTGTATGGAAGAGTGAAAGAGAAGAAAGGAATGAGGAGAGCGTCCGGTGGTAGAGAAGGATGTTTTATAGGGAAGGAGAGGTGGAGTGAGTAGAGCAAAAGGCAGTCAGAGACACAGTTAACGCCACAACTACGGGGTTCTTAGTAAGACGCAGAGTGCTGTGCCCCGGAAGATACCGTCGTTTGCTCGAGGAGAGTTAAGCTCTTGGGATTCTCTTTCCTTCCTTCGGATCGATACCAAGGACGGGCTGCCTTCCTTGGCTTGTGAAACAGTCCTCCAGCCTTGTTGTGACATCACCTCAACGCCTTCACTATCATCCTTTGAATTTCGAGCTGATGTCACGCTGTGCGCCTTAAGAACCAGTTTGATGACATGAGTTCATTACTATTCCATCAATACATACAGTTCCATCATCATCTCATGCAATTTTCATTCCTATTCCACCCTCAAATTCACAGCAATCTTAAAAAAAAAGAAAGAAAAAATGCTCGCAGAAAATTACACCGCTCAACAATGATCGTAGAATTCGCGCCAAATAATGCAACACACTCCGAACAGACTTTTAGACTCTCAATCCAGCTTTCCAATTGTTCCACCAACCCAACGGATCAGAACCAGCTGATTCTTCGGTTTCGTCAAACGACAGCAGTACCGGCGCCACCACTTCTTCAGTGGCTTCGGCGGAGTTCGCGGTTGGTATGGGGTCGTTTAGCGTTTCACAGCCACGGACTGTCGATGACGACTGATCCATCGGTGGAATGTCCGAGTTTTTGAGTTCATCAACAGAATTAGACGCACCATCCTCTTCCGCCCCTGCAACCTGGGTAGTCCTTCCACATGCGTCGGTTGTTTCGCTGTTGAGAGGTGTGGCACTTGTCGGCGTCTCTTCGTTGGAATTCGATTGGTGCTCCTCACTCTCAACTGTAGACGCAACTGGATCCGTCGCATTCATTGTTAATCCTACCAAAGCCTCTGGAAGCAAGACGCCGTCGACCGCAACGCTTTCGTTCACCTGAATCATACCCACATCATTACCTCCGGCGGAGTAAACGACCTGGTTCTGAATCCCATCAACTCTCCACTGCCTTCTAAGAGTCCAAAAGAGTCCAAAGGATCCCGCAAGCATTAGCACAGCAATTCCCACAACTCCCATCCACCACTTGACATCTACCGCAGGAGGGGCATCAAATGTGGAGAAGCTACTGCGCTTCCCCTTTCCAGAAGCCCCATCCTTTATGCCATTCCTCCCACCACTGCGTACAAATCCTCGAATTAACTCATCTGTCTTTACGAACGAGTTGGCACCCAATCAATTCCCTCCAGAGTATCACCGAGAGAGAGCACCAACCTTCTTTCCTCGCCATCCTTTCGGTCCCACCTCAACATCAACCCGCTCCATCTCGCCCCACACCCGCTTCCAGGCTCCGGCCGTCATCAACCCGTTGGCCGCGTAGACTCGAATTTCCCACTTGCTCTTAGCCTTGACGCGGCGAACACCCAGAGACTTTTCCCACTCATCTTGCTCATGTTCCTCATCATCTTGTCCAGGAACCAACGCATCATCCAAGCCCAAGGAATCGATAATGAGTTCCTCAAGTAGCTGATAATCACCACGGGGATGCTCCACAAGCAATCCTCTTTCCAAAATGGTCGGCGTAATCTTCCTCAAGATTGCTTCCTCAGCACCGGGCAAGAAGAGCAAAGTAATATGCAATAGCACAAGTGGAGCTTTTCTATCTCCTTGCACAGTCTCGTTGTAACTCGCCGACGATGCACGAGAGGAGTAGAAATGCGTCGCCCTGCGACTAGAGCTTTGTTGCGGTTGCAAATGGAATTTACCAGACGAAGTCGACGCCCGGGCCGATCTCGGATAAGTCTTCGCGGAAGTGGGAGTCGTCGACTTCTGCCGATGCTGCTTCGGCGGGGCCGGGCCCTCGGATTCCCACTGTGACTCGGGATCCTCGAGTGGACTCTCATGTTGACGCTGATATGAGAAGTCATCTTCCCCCTCCTCCCCCTCAGAGCGCATGTCGGAGAATTGAGACAGCGTGAGCGAAGGAAGACGAAATTGCCCACCGTCGTTATTACCGTTGTTGTTGCGGGCGTTTATCGATGATAGCGAAGTCCGTCCCGATGGTGGGTTTGTGAATGTCTCGGGTTTTATGGGAGCGTCGACACTTGTCGGCGGGGAAGAGGGCGCGGACGAACGTGAGGAGGACACATGGTCGTCTTCGTCGTCCTCGTCTTCGACAGTAGCGTGTCGACGCGTCGGCATCTCATCGTCGTATACCGGCGAGCGAGGTGGACTAAGCGGCTCGTGCGAAGACTCTCGTCGCGGGTTCGTGGGTGACATTGTCCTGGGGGGGATACGAAGAATATGCAAAAGATATGAAAAAGGAGATCAAAGAGTTCGTAGCCTGTAAACACCTGTGGAAGGAGGTTTCGTGGAAGGAGGTTTCGTGGAATTCGTGATTGTAGGTAAGAAAATAAAAAAAGGAGCAAATGCACGGAGATTTGTTAGTTATGTGTTGTTGTTGTGATGAGGTGTCACGGTTGTTGGGGCAACCACATAATCCTCCCCAGCCCCATCGGAGGGAAGAGCGAATCGTGGGTGTGTTGTTATTGCGGGGATGGGAGTTTGTGCGTGGTTTTCGGCGCCAATCGTGATGCATTGGCGGAGATGTGGGAAGTAGTTGGTGGGGTTTTCGTAGAGGAGGTTGAACCCGCGAATTAGACGTACAGATTTTTTCGAATCACAAGGAACTGTCTTCTTGATGGATTGGATGAAACCGACGCTCGGCAAAACTGACACCAAACGGACACCCGAGGGCTGCAGGTTAGCCGTTGCTGATTCGTCAATTGAGCAGGGTCACGTGGTAATGTTTCAGTTGGGTCACTTAGCCTACCAGGCAAGGGTACGATGCTACAAACACCGAATGTAGCAGACTCGAAACCCGCTGACTATTCGTAGTGCTGTAAACACTGGAGTCGCGGCTTGAAACTGCTCTCGTTCCCAGAATTTTTCGTCGCTCGCAAGCTCGCACCTCAAAATGAGCTTGCGAAGTTAGCTGACGGGTGGTTTTCGAGCGTAGCTTGAAACCTGCTCTGATCATTCAAACTAAGAGCAACTAAGAGCCTATGGCTTGAAACCTGTAGAGATCACCTATGGTGTTGTAAACACTGGTTCCGCAGACTTGAAATCTGCGGAAATCACTCTTTAGCCCGGCCACAGAACCGGCCACGTACCTAAATAGTGACTACGGGTTAATTTCTGTGCTGGTAGGTACGTATGGAATACACATGATGGTCAAGAACGCCACAGGTAAGTATAAGAACTGACTGCCTAGCCTAACGGTTAGGACATAGTACAACAGACACTAAAAGTCGCAGGCTCGAAACCTTCTCTAATCATTCTACTCTAATCAATTGCAGTGCTGTAAAAACTAAAAGTCACAGACTCGAAACCTATAAAGGTCACTCATGGTGCTACAAACACCAGAGGTAACAGGCTTAAACCAACTCACGGTGCTGCAAACACTAAAGGTCGCAGTTCTAAACCTGTTGAGATCTCTCATAGTACAGGTATGCAAACACTAAGAAAGTCGAAAGCTCGAAACCTACAGATATTATCCTTTTGCTCTTTTTCACACGGCCGCGGCGTGTCCGTATATCACGCCCCATCGCACAAGGCTGACATTGGCCCTACCGACAAAGTCCCTCGAATGACAATTGACGATCCTCGTTCTGTAGTGGGAACTAGCTAGAGTACGACTCTTTTGTTCCGCATCTTTGTCTGGACTGGCTCAACCCGACCTTCAGACAAAATGTGACTTTTTCATGCCAGATGGAATATGCAACTCATGTAAACGCCTACCGGCAGATTTAGACCGACCATCCCTCTATTTTATACAGGAGAGCTTCCGTCAATACCCTACAATTGGAACGTTATTCTAGTCTTGATGCAATGATGTGAGTGACACAACATGATCCTGTGTACTTTACTAGACATGAACAATGCACCTTAGGGGGAAAAATCATTATCTACTTAAGGGGCTACACCACATGGCCCCTTCTTTTGTTGATGGTGGTGGCCGGGGCCATGGCCCGCCTTACAAACTTTTATAAGTGCCTGTTCGAGAAGGTACCGGAATGTACTGGTACGGGCGTGTACAGGTTAAAATGTTACGCTACAGAGCCGCCAATGCAACAAGAACGATACTGTCCGGTACAGCTACGTACATATCTGTACGGATATGTACAGTCATGGTAAGAAAGTGAGTTTATGCTTGAGGGTTCTTTTGGGCGTTGATCACCTTGGTGCGTAAACTCGCTTTCTTACTGTGACTGTACATGCTCGTAGAGACCCAAACACAATGTCTCATCCGCTTTGATATGGCCGGTATCATTATGGATGGTTGTGTAGGACTGTACCCACAACATGTACATAATGAGCAAGACCCTCAGGAACAGCTTCTTCGATTTGTTCATCAACATAATTCGAAGAATCGCCCATTGATTCGAAGTCTTCAAACTCCAGTTCCAATGGCTCGAGAATTGGTGAAATGTTAATTTCTTTGTAGTAAACCTAAAGCTTGTTTTTGCAAATCTATCGGCTAATTTGAGGCATTCGTCGATATATTCTTTGATGATTGGATCAAATGTATCAGCACAAACGCCAGTCCAAGTTGGAGCTTCCTCACCTACCCTCATCCCCTTTAAACAAACAAACAAAACTACTCATATAAACCAAGGCTCTACTCCTCGTCCTCTGAGCTCTATCACTGCAGACAAACGGGGATATCCAATTTGAAGTACCATATTAGTTGACTTATTTGTAAAGTTGCATGCTTTGCAGTCCAGTCAGCTGGTTTTCCAAACAAGCTACAAAGCTATTTTATTGATAAACAAGCCAGCTTATTTGACAAACATTTGACTTATTTGGATTCCAGTCGACTTCTTTACAAAGCAGATTTCTTGACGTATAAGTCGGAACACATACCTCGAAAATAGGCAACGCTACGCCGCAAGATGACCATCCAATCTTGTTCCCATCCACCGCAATATCTGCCGTCAAGATATCCCGCGGGACTTGCTTCAAGTTGTGGCGGTCTCACCCTCTCTCGTAGCATCCGCAGTTTTCCTAGTAGAGGAGAATTGGAAGATATTAATAAGGCTTAAGATGCCTGTGAGATACGATATTTCGGTTAGGTAGGTTAGGCAGGACACCAGGCTTTTTGCAGTGTAGGCTTTTGAGAGATGCCAGGCCTGGCCGGCGGGAGGATCCATAAGGAGGGGAATCAAAGAAACAGCCGGAGACAGCTGCCAACAGCTAGGAGCGATGAAAGAATAGTTCCAGCAATGTATGTGATCTGTTGTGCGGGTTGTTAGTGCTAGGTACCATATTCTCATGTGCTGTTCTCCCTACAGCGGGAGGATACGTGCATCATCCCATTCACCCCACCATCTACTTCCCAATGGGGCTAGTATTCGACCGGTAACGCAAACCAAGCAAACCCCAAGTCTTGTCTTTGTCTGCTTGACCTTCTCTCGTAAACCAAACTTTGTCTCGTTCGCAAGGGCAAGCAAAAAAGTGAAAGTCTGGGCACGAGAGCATACTTGACCTGCAACCGCTATTATCACAAACTGTCACCACCACCGTCCAATCTGGGCACAACTTACACATCTTTCTTCAAGCCCAGCTGCCCCATTCAATCAATACCGAACATCTCCAGCTCCAATACCTTTACATCTCGCACTTCAAAATGGCCACCAACCCCCAACCCGACGACGACGACCACATCAATACCACAAACCGTTCTCGCTACCGACACCGCAGCCCCACCACCAACTCCTCACCCCACCACAGCTCCCGCTATCTAAGTCCTCCCCACTCACCGCAAGACGCACACTCCCAAACCCACGACCTCGCCACGGTCCTAGGCCAAGTCTCTCAGCAGCGCCGCATAGTCCCATCCACCCTAAAAACCCAATACATAAACTAGGGCTCGGAATGGAACGTCTTCAAGAGCACACTCTCACACTTCACCTCGAGTTGCACCTGGTGCTGGGTCTTGGGGGACCCCACCTTCTCGACCCACACCACCAACGACTGCCCGCTCTTCCCCTCCAGCGACTACCATTCCTTCCGTGGAGGCTTCGTATTCGCCCCGGAGATCTATTGTTGGCATGGATGCGATCTGCCTTGCGATCTGTGCAATACCCACGAGCGCATTGACGGGGAGATGAAGTATGTTTCTGCGTGTCCAGTGGGGAAGGAGGTGGTTTGGCAGTTGGCGTTTGCGTTGATGGAGGTGGATATGAAGGGGCACGGAATGGATGCGATGGGGGATGTTGGGATTGAGGAGTGGATGGGGAGGAGGGGGGATGACTGGGAGCGCTGGGGGAAGAAGGCGGCGAATATGCATCGGGTTATGTTTCACGCTTTGCGGATCACGTATGTGTTGAAGGATGGAAGTACTAAGCGGGTGGAGACGTTTGTGTAGGGGTGCTCTGCGAAAGGTGAGGTTGCTATTATATCGCTGGCAAGGCTACGATTAAGGATAGGAGGGGGGTTTGGGGAATTTGGGGTGGAGTTATGGTTGGGTTTGGTGATTTTCTTTTGGTTTTTCTTCGTTTTGTTTATCTTCGACAAGATTTCCCCTATATACTCCCACTGATTTGCTACGCTCGCCACCGGACTGGCGAAGAATCGCGTTAAGAGAAAGATGCACGATACAATGATTTTCCAGATGCTGTAGCTTCTGTTATTCGAATGGCAAGGGCTTTGTGGGAATACCATCCCGTGCACAACCTTATAGTTGAAACCAGCTTCCAGATATTCGCGAAGAGCTGTGGAATCAAGGGGAGCAGATGGTTTCGGTGTGGTGTGTTGTCGGTACGGTTAGGGTTGTCAGTCCTTATTAACATTCCCTTCTCCTGTTTACGACCGCACCCAACAAGTTGCTGTGAAGCTTCCGCATAGAGGCAAAGAAGTGAGGGCACAAGTACCGGGATTAATAATTTGATTACTAACTGTATATGACACAAATCTCCTGAAGTCTACTTCCTATTTTCTCTCCGTTGAAAAACAAAAACAAAAGAGCTGATGATTGTACTAATATCGCCGTTGGAACCATAGCCTTTATCAGTACATAGATGAAGCATATATGTCGTCAATGGACTCTACCGCGCCGCTGCCGGCACTCTCGCCACCACCCCTAGAGGCGGCAGCCCTTTTTTTACTCTTCAGGTTCTCCCTATATTTTTTTCTGATCGGGCAATGTTTAACAAGTTATCCTAGCTGCTTGAAATAGTGGTATCTACCATTGTCAGTACAGGAACAAGCGCAAGATTAATGAAGGCATACTTTTTGCCACCATCACCACCATCTCCATCCACACCTTCACCACCGCCACCCATGTAGATATTCCCATAGTTGATTATACTACACGTTAAAACCATAGAATCTCAAAATTGTACCAAGGAAGAGTTATACTGACGTTCTGACATTGCTAGCCGGAAGATTAGAGTGCGTTGGAGGAGAGAAGATTGGAGCGCATCGGAGGAAAGAAGATTAGAGTGCGTTGGAGAGAGAATATTAGAGTGCATTAGAGGAGAGAAGATGGGGTTTGAAGATGTTGGGATGCTAAAGTAGCATGCTGGAACATGAATAGCAACTAGCGGGGCCTGTTTCGATTAGCAAATTGTGCGCGATAAAAAGTTACGTACTAAGCAACTCACATGGCGTATCAAGTCCCCGCGTGGTCGATTTTAACGACGGATTTGCGCTCCTTGATGAAGTCATGGTACAAAATACTGTATCACTGCTCAAGCATTCCATGCACAGCCACTCTCTGCTTCGTAGCAAGCCCGATCACTGCATCTTCGACTTCTTCAATCTCTTCCTCCGTGATTCCTAAGAAACCTTCCCCAGTCTTCTCCGTCAGCTCGGTCGCAAAGGTGAAACCGTCTATATCTTTCTCCTCGCAACATGAATTATATGCTCTTGCCTTGCAGATGGCCAAGTCGCGTGCCCTGACGATGGGGATGTTATCGACAGTGGTGATCTTTGCGATGTCCAACACAGACAGTCATCCACTGCCTTGGAGTACACACTCCAATGAGATGACTATTCCGTTTGTCCTCGGACCGGTACACCCAATAACCAGACCCCATATGATCCGGGCGAGGGCCTCCTATTAACAGAAGCAGAGGCGTAGAATGCATAAAGAGCTGTATCCAAAAGCGCAAGACCAACATCACTAGTTTGAATTCGCCCGCCCAAAAAACATTACCGTATCTACTCAATAATAATAGGGTGTTTTTCTGTCCTTTATATGGCGGCCTAGATTTCCCCTTAGAGTTAACAAGAGCCTGCTCTAGCGAACAGTTACCATGTCTAGGGGATGAGATTTATAATAAGTGGTTTCTACTCATCCGTCAACCAACACTGTAGAGAGTTGGTGGGGGTTCTGGATTACAAGGTAGTATACAGGTACTATATCAGCTATATAGTGAGAATGGATATAAATATAATGGAACGGAGTGGGCCACAAAATCGGCAACGCATTTTGAAGAACTTGGTGCCGAGTATAGTATTGACTTAACGCTTTGCGTTGCTGCTAGCTTTAATTCCCAAGCGCAGATCGAGTTCAAGGTATCTAGAAACATCAGTGAGCCGCAACCGGAACCTCGACGAGGCGCCAGAATGGGCCAGACAGTATACGATACAGCAGCTGTGCGGAAACAACTCAGAATCAGTTACCATAGCGCCAGAGACCGTGGGATATTCCCACTTACGAGATACGAACTGGAAAATAACACCGAATTTTCAAATCTCCTCAGCAATCTCTTCGATGCTTCGGTGGGTAACGAGCCAAGCGAGTCTGTCCCAATCACCGCTGCCCATCCAATCTACGAGTCAATCCTGTCTCAGACTCTGGCGGGGAATAATTCCGTTGTGTCGGCGCAGCAAGGGATCCTGTCACTTTTCCAAGCAAACGATTACTACGACCACCTCCAATTTGTCAACGTAACCTCGACCGCCAAGATTCAAACGGTGCAGTTCGTCGTCGTACCGACCGGCAAAAGAGGGTCTTACATAGTTTATAGAATTATTGTTCTTCATTTCCTATCGGTGGTTGTGGTGTTTTGGCTGTTCTTCTCGTCACCGACACCAAAGTTCCTGGACCAAGCATCGCAGACTGTCAGTCAGCTCCACAAGGGCAACGCGAGCACGATTCTAGACGACGCCAGCAATATCGGAGATCGTGAAATTGCGCAGCTACCGTCAGCTGCTGGTAGATGGGACAAACTCGTCGAGATATCGGTGGACGAGAAGACGGCCATTAATTGTCGGGACTCTACATCTTTGGCCCAGGGTATGCCAATAGTTGGTTCTTTTGCTCGCTTTACTATCGTCCAAGTAGATTCACTAACCATAAAATGGAGTAGAAGATGATGTTGATGAAAGTGCAAACCTCATCCAGCAAAGGGTCTGAGGTAAAGGACATATTGGAGGGAACTTGAAAATGAGAGGTCTGGTCACGTGGGTTAATATAATAACGGCTTTTATTCAGAATAACTCTCTGGGGGACTGTATTATGTAGCGTAATCCTGTTGCCTGGTTTTTATGGAGGATAACCATCACCAAATTGCGGGTAAAAACGAAAATAACCTAGCAGGATGATCTGGCATTTAAAGGCTGTCTTCTGTCTACTTCACTTACGGTTTACGATTTGTATTGGGGGGGCGTACGCTGTGATGCTGTGCATTGCTGAGCATTTCCTGTGCTGCGTGGCCCATTAATGAGTAGTCATGCCAGGGTAAATGACTCAAGTAATTCTAATTACATGTACCCGCAATGAGGACTCAAAGCTTTTCTCACTCCCTCTACGCTACCTCTTCACAGCAGAACAGAAGGGAAGTAGTACACCATAGACCCGGTACTGTACCAACAATTGCAGATGATACGTCAGCTATCAGGACGAGCATTTGTATCTCCCGATCAAATACATGTCAAGGTCAGAACCACGTTGTCCCAAAGCTTTTTGCTGTCAGAACCCAAAATAAGGTGCTCAGTAGAGGGGTTCCAAAGCTACTGCGGATTTTGGGCTCTCAATAGATACAATGTTCCAAAAATCGACCTATGAGGATATGTATCATATATACTGTGTCAGTCACTACCTGTATCTTGAAAACTATAGGTTAGAAAAAAAAAGCGTATCATCCGCAATTGCCGGTACAGTACATGGAAAAGGGCCACAAAAGAAAGGGTTATCCTGAATAAAGCTAATATAATAATGGAAGAAACCTACGGGGTTGGATCCGGGGGCGACGTTTGCATAGCTTAGAGGCCTGTGCACGTGTACAAATTGGTCGTACAGAAACGTCAACTTAGATACTGTACCGGGCTTTGTTCATACGTAATCAGAAATCAAAGGGCGGTTAGTATGAGATATTTTTGCCCTGATAATCGTAATCAAAGAGGAGTATGGGTTCAGCGATCTGTAATCATCGCCGCGGCCGAATGCTATCCTGTGAACCTCAGTACTATAACAATGATGCACTCCCACCGGACGCAGAGGTTGCTAAAGGGGCATTGCTGTTCATTGTCCACCCCAGTTGTGTTCTCCATTATCCGCCACTACCTTTCGTTCCCACTCCCGTCTTTGTGCTTCGCGACATACCTACTGTAATCACAACCCGCGGTATGTGGCCCAACAGGTGTAAGTTTGCGTGGTATGAATCAATTCGCCATGTAATCAGTCCTCCCGGTATGAAGCGCAAAGCCCGGTACAGTACTCGCACTTTTCTCGTACCCAGACTGACAAATTAAACCCCTCACACGAGAGTTCCGGGCTCCCGGAACCCTCTTTGCTCTCGTGTACCAGGCTTTTTTTCCGCTTCGTTTCATAATTCACCAAGCGAGGTGAAAATATAGCCAACGAGAGCCCCTTCTCAGAAAGGGGAACACTCACAGCTCCCCTAAAAACGCCTGTGTCAGTTCCGGCAGATATATATCACCGGAATCACACAGTTGTTCCGAGCTTAATTTTGCTGCTGGGTGTCAAGCCAAACCAAACTCTAATAGAGTAATCTATTGTGATGCCGTCTCAGGACTCTCCCTGATGTGAGTGATGCTACTGTAAATCTTAAGAAATTGGGGCTAGATATACACTACATGTGTATGAATTTCGGTAGCATCTAGTTACGGTTAACGTCTTAGGGTTGCAAGTAAACCAGCTGCTAGTAAACCATTTTAGCCAATTCAAAACGAAAAGGCTCCGGACCAACACACCAACCAGCGTGGTTCGTCTTGACGTATTTCTAGAGATGGCTTATTCCAGGTGGTCAGTACGAGTAAACAGTCGTTTGGTACGAAGAGGTACACGACCTAAAGTCGAATAAAGCCAGAGAAAACCCTTAGACCACTTGGGGTTCCTGCTAATCATGTACGCCTGAGGATTCGTTCTCTGGGGGTTCGGTTCTGGGGTATCAATGTAAATACTTAAACACTTAAGTCATGGGCAGGCTCGAAATCTGCAGAGATCACGCCTTTGCTCTTGAAGACTTTTTCCTGCTCCTAACCCACTCATGTCGAAAATGCCGCAGGCATTGCTCAGAAGCTATTAAGAAACTTTACATGAACATGACTGAAATGAGAGCATACACAAACTAGGCACTTCGCTTAGCCGGTGCTAGAAACACCGGGGGTTGTAAATTCCAGATGCGGGCTCGAAACCTGCAGTGTTGTGCGTTCGAAAACTACCCGTCAGCTGACTTCACAGGCTCAATTTTGAGGTGCGAGCTTTTGCGAGCGACGAAAAATTCTGGGAACGAGAGTAACAGTGTGTAAATACTAGGATTTGCAGGATTGAAATCCGCAGAGTCCATTCCTTTACTCTTTTTTATTCAGCAGTAGCTCATTCTATAAATGATGGTGGAACTCACTCGGGGGTATGATTGCGCTCAATCTACTGCCGTCACAACTCCACCCTTCTTCTCCACCAACCATGAGCCGAGACTTGGAAGTTGTAGGGTACTAATACAAAAGTAGTTCTGTACTTATAGCAACCCAGTGCTGATTTAGGTGCAGCAACCAAAGTCACTGCAAGTGATAGGTGACGACAGAAAATTATGTGTGAGTGGGCGTAGCTCGTCGTGGGAGGGGGGCTGCTTAGATTTCGAGTACTGTCTCAGTGCTCATGTCCACTCAGAGAGTGTTCGCGGTAAGAAAGTGAGTTAGGTACCCTTGAGGGTACATTTGATCATTGATCACTCTGCTCCATTACCACGACCGTACTCACATGTCGCACGAACCTAACCACCTGCACATGTATAGTACCTTAAATCGCTCTGATCCTCACTCGGCCGGCACAAGGAGAGGAAGGGTATATTTCTTCTTCACCAGTAGAGCGTCGAGTTCAACCCCAGTTCCAACAAGCCATTCTGACGAATAGAGTTGAATATTCTCAACCGCCACCGCAGAAAGATACATATCAGATGGTACATGTGCATCAGGTGGTTAGCAATATGGCTTGCTGTCTTCCGGCGTACAGTGTACTGAGTCACGCGCGAGAATGTACCCCATATATTTTGGAACCAAACGGCGAAGCACATGCAAGAATGGCGCATATGCAGTAAGGACCTACAGTAGAATACTGCGGGGGATGCGGGGCGCGATCGGTAACAGCTAGTGTTTCCGTCTGCAGCAAAGTGTTTCTAGGCGCTGTCATACCCGTAAGTTAGGCCTTGACCATTCAAGTTGACATGTAAGCCAGCACGAGATCAATACAAGTTTGGAGTTCGGAGAGGAACTTGGATTTGGAAGGTCTTTATCAGTTCAACAGGTTAATATAGAGGTGGTACAGAGACCTCTGCCAGTTAGGGACTCAATACAAGGGTACAAAAATTACAGTACATGAATCACGGCCAATATCTTGATGTTTGTTGCAGCGAATGGGCTCTCTGGGATGTGCGTGGCTATACTTTCCCCTGTCCCAAGCAGTTGTCCTGCATCTCTTCTCCATTTACAGCAGAGTGGAGTGTTTGTTGACATGGTCCTGTACAAATTCCACTAAGATCTACAGTGGATCCGCGGTAATAGCCGATAGACATCATATATCAACAGCCATCAATGCACTCATCATTCGTACTACCTGACATGCTGTCTATATGTAGAGTACAAATCGTGGGGCACTTTGATTGGTACTCAAGTGTCGGTTTTGTTGATCTCTTCCGTCATTGGCTCGGCGGCAATCCTTTTAGGTCAGGGACCAATTCGGAGAAACCTCCAAGTGCGGTATCGATATGCACAACCTTATCCCCAGATTTTCTACTCTATCGGCCAGCTCTTACTGGTGAGGTAATGCGCAACCAATCGCAACGCAACGGTTCCTGATCCCATCGCAACTCATGCAAGTGCCTCGGCTCAAATTCTACAGTGAACGCATGCGCAGGACTGCCTTAGGCGCTCGGGCGACACAAAATCGGATATTCAGGGCACCCAATGTATGCCTGTATGTGGAGTAGCTGCTTAGGCCGGCGAGCTCTACCCGTTCATTTACAGCAAGATGACCCCCGCTTTTGAGACACCGGACCACCAGAACCGCCACAACAGAAAGGATCTCCATCAGACCACATCCAAGGTAAACAAGCGCCTTCATTCAGTGCTATGATGCCAGCCAACCACCTGAGCTTGTTCACGAGCGCTTTTCCCCGGGAACTCTTCTCGGCTGGCATATGGTCGCATACCCGGCCGACCGCGCGTGTGCCTTCCCCCTTACAGAAACTTGCTGTCCAATCAAGAAATTGGCGTATGACAGTGACGTATCCTGCTGGGCCTGGGGCGCGCGGGGTCCTTTAAAAATGACCCTCATCCAGGTTGATTCCACACCGTTGAAGTCTGTTTAGTCTCATCAACTTCGCTGATCCATCAAATACATCATCGTCATGCTCATCGGTGCTTTGGTTACTACGGCGGCGCTCTTTCTGCAAGCCACTGTACAGGCTGCTCCTTTGTACGTGCGGCCTGGAGACTCACTCCTCATAGTATTTGCTAACTTCTCGCAGTGACGTTCTTCGGAAACGAGCAGTCACTTTCCCATACGGCTCTCGGAAAGTTAGAGGCGTCAATTTGGGAGGCTGGTTTGTGCTTGAGCGTATGTTTTCCTGTTGTTTTCCCAATATATGCCGTTGCGGTATTATAGATTACTGACGGGGATGCGGACGGCTGCAGCATGGATCTCTCCTTCTCTCTTCGGCTCTGGAAGCGCAGTGGATGAATATAATCTTTGCCGGCAGCTAGGAAAGACCGCGTGTCGCCAGAAACTATCCCATCATTGGGCCACTTTCTACACTGAAGAAGATTTTAAGCAGATTGCTGGGGCTGGGCTTAACCATGTCCGCATTCCGCTCGGATATTGGGCCGTGGCTCCGCTTAATGGCGATCCATATGTTCAGGGACAGATTGCGTACTTGGATAAGGCGATATCGTGGGCTGGTGCGCACGGTCTGAAGGTGTGGATTGATCTACATGGAGGTAGGTAACAAAGTCCGACACCCCCGAGATCATAGGTTAATAGTGATTGCATAGCTCCCGGCTCGCAAAACGGATTTGACAACTCCGGTCACAGAGACCAGATCAATTGGCAGACGGGAGGCAATGTGGCGCATACTGTTAAAGTCATTAAGGACCTGGCCAAAAAGTACGCAAAGCCGCAATGGAACAGCGTTGTTACAGCGATTGAGCTTGTCAATGAACGTAAGTTCCCCGTTCCTAACCTTATTATAATATGCTGACAACCCATTAGCTCTGGGCCCGTACGCATCTCTTCCCCCTCACAGCCTGCGCAAAAACTGACTGGAGCAGTGTCTTGGACCTCAACAAAATCAAGCAGTACTACTACGACGGCTGGGGCGCCATCCACGACTATGGCGACATCGCAGTCGTGATTAGCGATGCATTCCGTGATCCCACAGACTGGAACGGCTTCATGTCCAGTGGCTTCAAAAACGTCATCCTCGACACCCACCTCTACCAAGTATTCTCCGCCGGCCAGCTCGCAATGGACATCGGCGCCCACGTCAGTTCCGCCTGCGGAATCGGGAAGCAGCTGGGCGGCGTCGACAAGTGGACCGTGATCGGCGAGTGGAGCGGCGCCCTGACCGACGTCAGTCCTGCCCCCCCCCGGCCCCCCTCCTCCCCACCGCTAACAGAGTCCAGTGCACAAAGTGGCTCAACGGCATCGGCCGCGGCGCCCGATACGACAACACCTTCCCGGGCTCGTGGTACATTGGCAGTTGCGCCAAGCGGACTTCGGGGTCCATAAGCCAGTTTTCGGATGCGGAGCGGAAGAAAACAAGACGATAGTGAGTCCCTACGCCTTCCCTTGTGCCGCGGGGCGGTGGCTGACGGAAATAGTATCGAGGCGCAACTGGACGCGTATGAGCGCGGCGCCGGGTGGATCTTTTGGACGTGGAAGACGGAGGCTGGCTCGCCCGAGTGGGAGATGAGGGATCTTATCTGGAATGGGGTGTTCCCGCAGCCGTTGTCGTCAAGGAGGTATCCTAATCAGTGCGGGTTCTAGCGACAACCGTACGGCTCGAGACGAATTTCCTAGGCGTATTTAGTGGGTTTGCATTTGGTTTGGTTTGGGAGGTGGGTTCGGGTTTGGTGTAAATTAGTAGAGTGTCAGAGTTACGTGGAGGGAGAGATACCGCGTCAATTGAGTACCTTTTCACGCACTTGTTGAGGGTTTGCTTGGTTTTGGTGCTACTCGATCCCTTCGCTCCCTGTGGTGTTATATGGGTGTGGTATTGCACACTGTAACGGTAGAGTAAGTTATCTCCCGCCCCGCTTCCCAACAATTGCACTAACACCCGCCATGGTTCACATGTCTCATCGATAACGACAACATCGTTGCGCTCTGAAAGTCAAACACAGGCGGCAGCCACGTGCAAGGCCAAGCCTTCAATGTTGTGATATCACAGGGCCGATGCCTTACTCAATCGGGGTCAGCGCCACATCCGATGTCAACTAAACAACCACACCCATTTCTTTTCCTAAAATGCTGTCTGTCAACAAACTCGCGTAGAAACACCATCGATGTCCGGGTTTCTCCGATCCTTGCCAGCCCATCAAGCATTAAAGTTTTGAGTGGGGTCAGTAATGGTAGTGGCGCTCTCGTACGCTCTTAAGGCGCATCAGTCTATGTCTTAGGACAATCGCCTGCTATAACAGGAAGAATCGATATCTATTGACTGCAGCCTCTACAGCTGCGTCTCACCGTAAGCTTTGCCGACCCTCCTTCCGAGCCCAAAACGATCTCCGATATCCTGATGAGCTTTTGTTGATTATATATTTTCTCCACAGATCCCACTGGGCCCGACAAGCGGGTATTTTAAGGTATACCAAACATACGTCCTTGAACCGTCCGGAAGGACAACTACTTATCTGCTGGTCTGTACATGGGATACACTGCTTGCCGGATTCTTGCGCAACATATCGAGTTACGCCGAGTTCGGTCCTTCGAATGGATGGCTCATTTGGATGCTTCGGGAAGAAACCCGTCAGTAATGGGCTTTTATGTGCAGCAGCTTATAATCAACTCCCTTACTGTCTATAACTGCTCATTTGACGAAGCAGGGGTTCAAAAACAAACCCAATAGCGAAGGAAACCCCACGGCTACCAAAACACCTACCATAGGATTATTTGAGACGCTCGGGCTGGTAGAACCCTATACGCTTGAATGAAGTTCAATATACGTACGAAAACCATATCATCGATCGAAAACGCCACTGGTGCAGCATCTCCTACTAATCCTCGGGGCGTCTGGGAGGCTTCTCTGGAAAACAGCTAAATCAGACTGCAACATGCGCTGGCGCGCCACCTTTTGGAATACAGCTGTCAAGAGAAGCGTAAGAAATCTTTGCAGGTCTCTTTACCGCCACCAACAACGCCGACGAGGCCATTATCTGGGACACATACTCCGGGGTCTACCGCAGTGAGGACATTAAGTCCGTGAAGCTGTCGCACTTACCCAACTCACCCCGTGTGCTGGCTGCCTGTTTTGGTACCATCTCCATGGCAGCAACAAATAATGCCGAGAAAATCCTGTATCTCCTCCTACGTCACCCTTTAGTCCAAACGCGGCTGTGCGATGCACGCATTCATTGAGCGAAAATGACCTGTGTTCACTCGTGATAGCTGTTCTACTACACGACCAACCCTGCTATTGTGTAAGCAATTTCTCCGGGGTTGGTTGCATTGAAGCTCAGGATCGTCCGTGGTGTGGTTGTTGCGGAGTCTACTCGAGAAGAAACTAGCAGGAACTCAAGTTGTCTTTCTTGTTGGCCGTTCTTGCTTCTCGCTATCGTTAGCCCAAATTGATGGGGCAAAAAACAAAAGGATATTCCGTTACGGGGAATCGAACCCCGGTCTGGCCGGATTAATACTCTGAATGAGAGCGGCCGATGCTAGCCACTACACCATAACGGATGGGTGATACTTTGTGATGGGAACATGTTTTCATATGCAATTTAGAGATGCTGTGAGCCACGGCTGGAGGCAAGCTGCCCTGTGTCTTATCCCCTACAAGCTCACGAAGGGCGAATCTGTTGCGGTTTTTTATGTGGGTACTGATCAGCGCTAACCAATCTTTTTAATGGCTGTTGGTGACTTCCCGTTTTCACAATACTCCATCACGAAAAACTCTACTCCTACCTACATAGCTGATCGATAAGTGATACAGAAATGTTCACCTGAGCAGTGTTTAACAATTTAATCACAACTTGAGGCCGGTACTCCAGCAAAAAAATTGGCTCTTTATCAATTTAAAAAAAATTTATACACTGTTTTTTTTTGGGCTGTTGGGCTGAATTGCAACAGCTCTGTGGGTAAGCTTGAGCACAGGTCTGGCTCACAATTTGCCGCAAATTTCAAGGTATTTTGAGGCGGCGGTGGTTGTGGGTATCAAGCTGAGCGAGCGAAAGATTCAGAACTAAAGTGTCAGATACGATTACACAACACGCATACCACATGAAAAAATGGGCTTTTTTAAACACCATTAGTATCCTATTTATGGTATGGATTTGTTATTTGACCGTTAATAATGATTGTAGTAGCATTAAGAACGGTCGAAGAACGGTCGCCCAATGGTATAATATCAAAACGGTAAGTATCCCATAAATAAAAAACCCACTTTTTTCTTGTGGTAGTTTTGGCATAAAAGCTGCTTTTGATATCACCCGCCCACCGCTCTAGCTCCCGATCAAGATCTAGGATCTGCAACAAACCCGCTCTTAGAGAGCGTGTAGGTGATAAACCGAGTCGGTGTAAAAGAGCGATAATTACAGGTTTCCAACCGGGGTCTTGGTGTTTATACCACCTACTGAGCACTGCAAGTTTCGAACTTGCGTCTGGCGTTTGTAGCACCATGCTAGCTATCCAAGCTAAGAGATCGCTTCATATTGGTTCGGTGGGAGCCTAGCTACTAGAACCAGAGTCGACTGCCAGGTACAAATAAAGATTCAAAATGTAACAACCGCAGGTTTGGAACCTGGGGTTTTAGACCCACAATCTGGTGTTTCTTGCACCATGCTCAGTGACCGCAGGTTTCAGCCTGGATTCTTAGTGGTTATAGCACCAACCGAGCACTGTAGGTTTTGAACCTGCAGTTTGGTGTTTTCTGCACCGTGTCGGCTATCTAAGTCAAGGGATTGCTTCTTGCTAAGTCGATGGTTCTGGCTAGCATAGCCATTCAGTGATCAGACCGGCCCAGCCGTAACTTCGGAGGTCTGTCTTGGTGTACTTGGTGCAGGCCCGGCCGTTTAGGAATATATTTCAGTTTCAGTCTTTGATTGTGGCGCGACTACTCCAGTTAGACGGTTTCACGACCAGAATGGGCGATGTAGTTATGAAAGAAGAGCTAAAAGTGACGCAGGTTTTCTGCCTGGGAGCTGCAGGTTTCGAACCTGCAATCCGGTATTTTATGCACCATGCTAAGATTTCAAAGCTAAGAGATCGCTTCTTGTTGGTGTCGTTTCATTTATCGATTCTAACCACCATTACCATTCCAGTTAGCCAAAATCAACCGTGCGCATGTAAAAAGAGCAAAAGGTGACAACCACCGGTTTGGAGCCTAAGAATTTTACAGATTTTGAACCCGCAATCTGGCGTTTCTTGCACCATACCAGCTCTCTAAGATAATAGTGAGCCAAGTAGTTTCAGCCAATGTTCTTGTTTGTAGACTTTACGCTTCGGTTGGACGGTCATGATTACCACCCACCAGAGTCGACTACTGGTGGAAACACATGTAAAAAGAAGAGAAAAATAGCGATAATTTACCAGGTTTCTGGCCTGGGAAGATTGATTTCTATAGCATTATTGAACAGTGCATGTTTCGAACCTAGATCACTGCGTTTCTAGCACCATGCTCAGCTTTCAAAGCTAAGAGATTTCTTTGCTAATTCGCTGATTTTAACTAGCAAGTCCAACCCAGTCACACTCCCGGAGGCGACACATCTGGGATCTGAGACTATTCCAGTTGATCGATCTTCACATATAAAAAGAGCAAAAGTGATTGCAGGTTTCTTGATGTCTCTAGCATTAATCGAACGCTTCTATCTCTAGCAGCACTATGCTCAGTCGTTCTTTGGGAATTTGATGAGTTAGGGGTGTGAGTTGTGGGAGAATAACCCGATCCATCCGGGAGGTGGGGTGTCATTGCTCGTTATGATTGTTGCGTACATTGTAGCTACTATAACCGCTCCAGCCGGGCAGCCACCAAAGCCAAACCAGACCACCGACAGAAGGAAGCATGAAGAATAAAAGTGATAATCTTCCAGATTTCCAGCCTGGAGGCTTGGTATTTGTAGCACTAATCGAGCAATGCAGGTTTCGAACTTACACCATAGTGTTTCATGCACATGCTCAGCTTTCAAAGCTAAGTGATCTCATCTTGGTAAGTGGATTATTTCAACCAGCACGAGTATTCCCGCTGTAGTCTCGGACCAAGGTCCCGGGAACGCCCTAATTAGGCCGTCGGCGCGGTTGGAGTCGATTGCACATGTAAAAAGATGAGGAAAAATGATAATCACAGGTTTCCAACCTGTAAAGCATGCCAATGATACTTACTGCACCCTTGAATACTGCAGGCTTCGATCCTGCATCATAGTGTTTCTTGCACCGTGTTAACTATCAAGCTAAGAGATGTCTTCTTGCTAGTTCGCTGACCTCAGCCATAGCCATACAAGATTGACAGCCAGCCACCGTTGTGGGGGGAAGTAGTTGGTCAACGAATCGGAATGTGTGCGGTTATTAACTAGGGCATGCAGTAGAGAGTGAAGCTGCTTGAGCCCACTGCCAATCTTGTGGAGTATCTAAGACAGTCGCATAAAAATTCCAAACCTCATTTTACGAACCAGAATGAAATAGTAGTCTAGTAAAAATAGACCGAGACACCGAGGCAAAATGAGGCATGACGTGAAACTTGGACAACGTACTGTACCGAACGCAAATGTTCGTACGTCATGCCTCACGGGAGCAATCTAATAAGTAGAACACTCATTTAGTCACGTATTAGTATCACAGCTGTTCTATCCGTGGTTGCGGAGGTGCTAAATGGTCGTCACAGAGGAATCAATAGTGTAACCTTGTAAAACTAGGAGTGAGGATTGCATTATCGAGGTGAGGATAGTTTGATCGACGGCTTCAGATACCTTTTCATATAGGACGGTAAGTATGTACTTATGTATTTGAATCTTTCACCGTCACGGAGCCTCTCCCCCATCTTCAATGCCCTAAAGTCAGTGTTCACCATAGTACCACGACTACAGGAGTCAATGCCAACCCATGCTCATCTCAATTAATCCTATCCATTACAACCAAAATTTCCGGATCACACAGCCTCCGTTTGGCATTGAAAAGATATCACAAACCCGGATCTAAAACAAAAAGTATCATGGCCGGCATTCCATCCGAGTAATTAATTATGCTCGGTGCAGTAGATAGATATCAAGTATATACGTTGTCGAGATCAAAGTAAATAATGCAAGGTCTTCCCGCTGAGACACAGTGGCCCATGCTATCTCCTCCGCTGGCAGCAAGTGCCGAATACGCCTTTAGTAGGACTAAAGGGTACAGCTCTTTGGCGACTTGGCGATTACTCTGCAATGAATGACTAGAAAAGCTATTACATCGATGCACGAGTTATGTAGCTCGTTTAAGTCTAATGTAGGCGTAGTTGGGTTGGCGCTAATTACTATTGGATAGGATAAAAAATATATAGAGAGTCCGAATTAGACGGGTATGACTAGAAAATAGAGGGGGCGAAGAGGAGTGAAGGGAGGAGGTGGTGAAAACGAGGGGGAGGGCCGAGAGATGGAACAATACTGTCGTGAGTGAGCATTGAACTACTCTATAAAGTACGTGTGCTCAGTTATCACAGTCCAGATGACAAAATGGCCGAACTATCATGTCTGTGGAATCCGGATATGAACTACTCAGGTATTCAGCTATGAACTGGAATGGCCGATGACCGGTGATAAATCGCGCTTCCTAGCGGCAAAAAGTCTTGGAAAGTTGTAACCGAAAACCTCTATTGGTACTAGCTACCAATAAGCGAAATAAGCGCAGAAACATCATGAAACTGGCGCACCAGAACCCACCGTGATTCCGCCCTCTTGCCCGGAGTGTAGTTCCGGTGGCTAGAGGGTCTCTTGCAGAGGCATGCCCGAAGTTGTAGTTGAAGTGTCACTGGTCTGTCACGTGAATTATTGACTAGTTCGAGTGTGCACACATCTCCTGAAAGTGTTCATATTCCAGTCAAATATCCCATATAGATATTATGATATTTTTTGTGGGAAACGTAGGTATCTAATCGACAGGGCGTAGGTTATCCTGGCTCCCTACCTGGCCTAGAGCTTAATGCAGAATAGGTCTGACTCTTTCAGCTCATCACATCTCTCATTTCTTCCACGTCATCTAAACCCCCACTTAGTACAGCACTACACTAAGTAAGCGGCCTATTGGCATGTTTCGTTCCAAAATGTGGATCATCGCGTCATTCTTGTTATCGAAGGGGCCCGGGCGGTGCACTACTCTAGAACGCACAATTGCATAACAATGCCATGCAACATGAAACTTTAGGGCAATTCGAGATCAACGGGTGTTTCTGTTTGTGCGAAACAAAGCGCCCGAGTTTGCAATACACCGTTGTGGATGAGACGGTCCTGAAGCAACGGGTGGACTTGGTCAAGCCACTGGGACCGGCAACGCTTCACGCGCAATTACCATCATCCATGTTCCGAAGAGACCAGGTAGACCACTGACCGGTCTGAAAATTGACAGAATAAGTGAGTCGATTCAGCCATGGTAAATATCTGACTTATTATCATTTAGCCGGCCCAGGGAGGTCAGCCTTCGGCAAAGCTTAACCGACTCAGGCTATGTCTGCAGCTACCTTAGCAGATGCAGGCCCCGGCGGCATCTGCTGCTTCGGGGCGCCGCCATTTCGGTAACCATGGAAGTGGCGGTGATTCTACTCCTGGAGCGCATATATAGTCCCCCGCTGCTGGTTTTCTGCCCGAACGACTTACCGCACCCCCATGCAATTTATGCGGAATTTATGTGCGTCTAGTCCTGCACCTTTGCGCCAGCCCCAAAATCAGTTTCTTTATACTGCTTGCGGTGCGGACGAGAAGACGTACACGTTTCGGGTTGTTTCAGGCGGCGACCAATGCGGTGCTGCGGCCATTCAAACCATGGATGCCCACCCTACCAAGAATTTCACTAAATACTCAAACCGGATGGAGGCAATCCTTAAAGAGTCATTTGTCCCTCCATACCTGTACCCACTCGAGCGACCCGCATAGTCCCAAGACGATGGAGATTATTACTATGAGATCCGAAACCTTCTGTTACATCGGCTATGTATTACTCACTAACTCACGATTCTATTCCAACATCCAAAAGGAGGGTTTACGCCAGGCGGTGGGGGCAGAAAACAGTGCTTGATACGTTCACCGCCGCAGATAACTGGTTACCTCATTGCATTTTACCCAAAGCCTCGCAGCTGTTGGTTAGAGATCAAGAAATAGAGCCCCGCTGCGGGACGGGTCGTCCACAGAGGACCCAATGCACGATTAATTTTGGCTTGTTAGTTGGCTCGAAACGCCTGTAGAGTGTTTTTGTTTTTGTTTTTCTCTGGGATCTAGGCCGCATTTTTCCTATTTAGGGTGAGGGGCTTAGCCCACTGGTCCAATTGGGCTTCATTTTCTTTTTCCCACTCACAGAATGGGGCCAGTTGGTGGTCAGAGGTATATGGAGGGTTGAAAAGGTCCCCCCTGTTGATTTCTTATGTTTTCCCCCAAGCATACAATAGCAGAGGTGCTGTCGGTCGTGCTCGGCTTAATGAGCATCTCATTGGGTAGCGGAATCCATAGATTCGACAATGATCTATGGGCGGCGTTTACTTACTGAGGTGCTTGATAAAGAAAAGGGGCCAAACCCAGTATTGGTTGGTATTTTTGTTTCTTGTGCACTTATGAGAAGCTCTCATCAATTATACATACAGGTAATATCCAATATAATACACTTTCAAACCCATCCAACGGTAAGTGGTGGGTTATTCTATCTCTCCAACTGTGGCATCGCCATGCAACTAGAGCTTGCTCTCAACCCAAGAAGTTAAAGCCTTACAAAATCCGTAGCACAGTGAACTCCAAAACATCCAAGGCAAACCAACCCCGTGAACCATCCAGAATGTAAAAACAAAAACAGAACCAATCTGTACATGTACAGAAATTTTAAACATTAACAACTGCTCTTCCTTATAATCGGACTTCCACGCGGAGGTATTGGGAACCCAGTGCTGACGAAAGATGTTCTAGGACTCTCTGGTATTTCAATGCTGAGTATTGTTGACAGTGGGCTTCTTGCAGTCCGAAAACTCGCAGCCTCGGATGACCCAGGGCAGCTGTTCCTCCAATGCCAACGCCCAAGAACAGGACTCTCAGGATAATCTTCTCCTCCCCTGCTGGGAACAATGATAAAAGTATGATTGGGCATTCCGGCCAACTCTACTTTCTCAATACTCTCTGAAAAGGTCCCAGGTGTGGGAGGCCATTCTTCAGTCTTCTGAGTGCCCGATGAAGAGGTCTCGTCATCTCTAGCTGCCGCGGTAGATCCATAGGGCTCTGGAGACACCCACCCTCTGGTACTTGTATCCGCAGGTCCTGCAGTCGTGTTCCGGACACCGTTTCGCTTCCGTCTCCAGCGGAAGAGGTAGAATAATGCAACCAAAAGAAATGAAAAGAGAGCAACTGCGCCGACGACGATGAGCGCTAATATGCCCGGCTTGAACTTTAGTGAGGAGGATGTTGTGGTTCCGGAACTGGCTGTCGGAAGTGCAGTCGAGTACGTGATTGTAGGAGTTTGAACGGGTGCATTGTCGAGGACAAGAACGGTGGGTGCGACATAAACGATCTATTGAAGATGATTAGTTGATGGTGATGAGCAGACGGATGGCACATATGTATTACCGTAGTTGATGTCCGTTCTGTAGATATGCATCCGACATGCGCAGCAGCCGCTAAAAGTACCAGAAACCATACGGGATATGTCTCAGTAGTTCTCATCGTCATCTTGCGTTGACTTCGTCGTGGTTTCACGTTGGCGCATTTCTCGTCAGAAGTATATACGCAGTTGAACTCCCACCCCGACCCCCGTCAATATCGGCTTGACTGCCTACCGATGGGATGGGTTAGACTATAGCTTTTACATTTTCTTACTTTTTATAGAAAGTTAAGGGGATAGTGGGAGGATGTGCCGTGTATCCACTCCAGGGGTTACTGACCGCGGTCGTTTCGCCGGTAGACTGACTACGTACCAAAGATTCGGGAGTCTAAGACGAACCGCAATTGTGATTGAGACGAGTGCTGGAAGATGACCTATCGAAAGTGCCAATCGCAACTGACCTGTTGGTACGGACGGGTGAGATCACCGCGGTGTAATATCAGACGAATTTGTTGATTCGGGCTTGTTGGCAAGGGTACCGATAGCGCCTTCTCGATGATTGGATGAATGAAATACTTGATACAGGGGAAATATCGCGATGCATACGCACTTTCGAAGTACCTCTCTGCTGCGGGAGCTACCAAAAAGATACATGGTCGGCGGTTCCTGCATAAATGTACTTTCCCCCTGTATCGAGTACAGTGAGTTACGGTGAAGCGCTTGACGTTATGGGACTCAGTTCAATGTTGGCATGCCTTTCAGTGTTTATCGAGTCCCTACGTGCTCTTTGCCCTAAGATCTACCGACCCATCAATCACGGACGGTACTCAATAACATTCTAGGGCGATTCTTCCACAAGGTTAGCTGCTCTGGAGTAAGTTGGAGAAATCTGGATGGCGCGGGACTTGGCAAAAAATACGAAAGCGTACCTGCAGTAACGTACATAAGAGGCTTAAGTCGCGTGGATTTCTGCAAGGCGGGGCATGGAACTGGGGTCGACAAACTCGCGAATGTCAGGACATGAAGTTAGCTCTGCCAATAACTGGACCGCCGGATACCTGGCAGTACCGGACGGCCAATGACGAGAAGGATCTCCCTTATCAAAATACTCAGGTATATCAGATACACACCGGATCGGATGGAATCCTTCAGCTGCAAACCCCTGCTTTTCACCGTAATAGCTTGGGTTATACCAAATGCCAAGCCGATTTCAGCCCAATGCAGTATATGATACAGCCCAAATCCTGTAGTCTTGAACAACTTTGTCACGCTTCGAGACAACAAATCCTCCTCAGGAAGTCTATATATTATTTTCTAGTCTCCATATGGCGAGCTACTCTACTACTAGATTAATTTCACGTGGCTCTGTGGCTTACTAGCGAGATTTTGTACCAGAGCCTAGATGTTCCAAACCAAAAAGGGCGGGTTTTGGCGCCGGGGCTGACACAAGACGATCAGTTGATACGTACTCTTCACCGCCCCCTCGTTGTGCAAAGCTGTTGGGTATAATCGTTTGTCCATGGGTATTAATCTGGTACCATATGTACCAGAAGAAAACAGCTGGTGTTTTAATTATGGAATACTTACTTTTACACCTAACCCAGTTGGGAACGTTTTTCAACGGTTGTCAACGGTCAGTGAACCGATTCATGGACCCCTCTCATGGTTTTGGGTACATTCGTCTGTTTCCCCAATGAAAACCCATACCCACACCCGCCGGAAGCGAACAATCCCTTCCAGGGGGGGGTTGCATAGTATGCAACCGCTGCATATAGCGTATTCGAACCTTGTACTGCAATGCTTGTGACATTCTTCGGTCTGCAACGGGTCGTATAGATCCATACCATCCGAATTTATGCATCAAGACTTCATATAAGAACTCACTCGCTTTTTCGGCGTCGCGAGACAAGATACAGTAGAGCTCATCTTAAAGGGTAAGTACGCCATACTTTCAATTTGTATGCCTTAACTAGGTAATTCTCAGCCTCATGGCGATTTTTTGTGACTACAAAATTGATTTTAGCTTCTTGAGGGCCGCTTTTTAGTATCTAATCTATGACTGCACAGTATTGTGAACTTAGGGTTCTCTAGCTAACCTAGAGGAGAACTTTTTGCGGAGCAAAATAATAGGTCAATTTGGCGCGGTACTCGTCAATTTTAAGTGACCTGATAGGGTTAGGGGACTCCCTCTATGAGTAAGACCTAAATAAGGCTTTAAGTGATCCACGTGGGACTAGGTCTTCGACAACTTATATTGCTCGCTACTCTCGGCTCCACCGCTTGATATTCTCTTGGACTGGTTTCGGGTACTTCGGTCTTTCGGCAAGTTTGGTTACGAATTTCATCAACTTCCCCGCTCCTTGAAGCCCGATTCCTGGGATATTTGCCAGGTTAAGGATTACAACACTTTCGCGTACATAGCAGGAAAATTAAGTTGCCAAGTCAGGGTCCAAGTGGCGAATATCAAAGCTTATTTTCTGACCAAGGGTTGCGATCTGGCAATGAAGATGAAGGGGTATGCGGGGAAGGTAACGCGGGGGTAACTTTTTAGGGGGAGTATAAGTAGCATGATTGTAAGTGGCATCCTACTGAGTGCTATGTCCATCCACCACTAGTCTATCTAATATCTCTGATCCGCGGAGTATCACAGTATCATCCTTCTGAATCCACATCTTGCTTCGCTTATCCCTACTCTCTTATTACGTTATTGAGTGGATGGCGTATTTTCGTTAATATGGAACTGGGAAGCTTTGTAATTGTATCTTCAAGTATAAACCATTGAGGATTCACACTTAGCCTTAGGGGGCTATTGCAATTGTTGCACCTTAGTACAAATCATCTCAGGACAGAATCTCATGAGCGAGTTCGAAAAAGCTAAGACGTCCTAGGACCATCGTTAGTTGCTCTCAAACTAATTTTAAGACGCGTACGTAGGCTAATGATATATCTTATGATCTACATGAATATAAGGCCTGGGCACTTAAGCAGTTAAAAAGGTTGCTGAAAAAGGTGCCTAGGTTACAAATACTACCCTCTAGTCTCGAATGCTGGCACATAAGCATCATTTTCCCTTAATTTCAGGCTTTTGACTGAATGTCGTCACTGGAATTTGCCGCGGACCTTTACATGCCCGCTACAAGGGACCTTACGAATATCAGGTGGGTGTTTGTCTATTGATACAGGGAGGGGGTACCTCCTCTCTTTACAAATGTTTCTATACGTTGTCGATAGAAGCATGAATGGAGCTTTAGATTCAAGTAGGAAGCTACGCTAATGCGACTTCTTAGTATCGGAGAACGCTTTACCCATATCCACTTAATCTCCTTCTCCCGGCTCTGTAGAAATCGTATTGAACCATCGGATTTTATACATCACATTAATAGGCCTACCTATCCCCACGTATAGCATCGCGTTCTGTACGATGGGAAAGTCTGCCCAAATCGGCACACGCGAAGCCCTTCATTGTCGTAGAGAACTCCGCAGACTGGGGCGGACATTCATGATGGTCCGTCCATAACTCACTAACAGCAATTGACGCTGAATCAATCAAAATTAAATTTGCAGGATCTTCTATCTGTTAACATTATTCTGGCTTCTTGGTTACCTAAGTTTTATATCCAAGTAGATCGGGTATAGCCATTACTTTCCGGTTACAAGTACATGGCCAATAGCGCAAGCCTAAGGCTACATATGAGCGAATATATTGGGCCCGCTATGCCCTCAAGCGGTAGTAAAGCTAAGCCGCGCTCTGCACTCAATCTTGATCGCCCGGAGAGATCCGACTACGTGCAAAGCTCTTTGCGTCTTCGGAAGTTCCTACAGCTGTGAATACTATGTCCAATACCACCTGCTAGCTGGAGAAGTCTGTCCAAATTGCAGCGGGCGCTGCAAGAAAGCCAAAAGCGATACTATACTCCGAACCATCTACCACTCTTTATTTAGATAAATTTGTAGTAGCTCCCTCTAGCCAGCCACCGATTACTGAGCGCGGGGTCAAGCATATATTTCCAACAAAGCCTATGGAACCATTGCAGATGAATTGCGCAACATAATGGAGCCTCTGTGGGGAGTACTGCACAAATGCTTCGCTTTTATACCGAGAGATTATCTTGCAGTTCTAGCTAACAGTGTACCAGCAGGGCGTCTTTTCTCCCCTGTGGAGATATCGGCTGTTGGATGTCTACCACCGCAATTGCCTTGGGGACATCCGAAAATTAAAGTCTGGAAGTTTAAGAAGGTCATGAGCGACAGCAGATGATGAGGCATCGTAACCTGTTACCGAGGCTTGAGATGGTAAATAGTAATTACGCGGTAGAGACTCGGGCCTTCCGTCTCGCCCAACGCGCGTCACCAAAGATTGGAAATCAGTCCGTGAACGAACAATTTTGGCATGCTATCTGAAGCGCAGCAGCGGTCATGAGTGCACACGGTTTCTGGAATTGGCGGAAGGCCCGGATGCGATATCGATGTCGTGGGAGATGATCTCGGGGTGTAACTTGAGCCTATTGGGATGAGTGCGATTGAATATACTCATTCGCCCGTAAGCCGACGTTTTCAGGTATATTCCGATTGAGGGGAGGACACTACGTTATGCGAGGTCGTTGAGCGATTCGGGCCGCCCGGGATTACAAGGTGGCAAATTCTCGCGAACACCAGATTACCTAACCGGGAATTTCTAGGCTTTCTAGTGTCTAGATTGTGTCTGATGGTGGCGGTGGCACCCACTGACACCTAAGAACAAAAAGCCTGGGCTCGTCAACGAGACTGCAGTCCGACTCGCTGTACTCTTGTCATGGTCTGGTCTCGTGGAGTCTTGTATACAGTAGTGATGGACACTAGTTCGCGAACAACGAGTGAGCGCATGTAAAGCATTTCATTGGCTAAATGCAGCACCGTCTTCCCATATGCAAGACGGAGGATTTCCCAGTGCTGCCCTCCAAAAAAACGACTTAAGGGGACGGAGGATAATGTATTAATTTTGTTCAAAGTGATACTCTCTGAATCGATTAGTCCAGTGTAGCGATGGTTGAGGTGTCGTTGTCGGTTCAGAGGATACGTGGCTCGTGTAAGATGTTGAATGTTTCCCGCTTCTGCTATGTACAATAGAGTACGGTGTTTCTTCCGGGCATTTCTCTAACAGTGGTTGATGTTGGCCTTACCAGCGTGACCTGCATATAGAGTTATCCCCAGTCTATCCAACTTTCCCAAGGGTATATGTGCCTGCATGCATGGGCGCTTGGTAGCGTGCTGCATATAAACGAGTGTTACTTGAACCTGGACTCATCGTGCCAAAACGAATGGCCCGGGCTCGTTATATTCCAGGCCAGTCTTGGTATACCTAAGTTCGTTGCGATTGACACGAATCACTCAATGTTCTTTTCTTGGTTTTGACTGGAAGGATCTGGAAGGATACAAAGTTTTTATTTCTTTTTGTGCTGTTAAGGACTTTAGGTAGATAGCTTTTGCAAACCATAACATAGGGACACGAAAGAGATCCACGAACCCAAATGTCAAGCCATCGATAGTGAGCTTGTACAATCTCTAGCCATTGTCCTACAATGTTCCTTACTCCTTCCGGACTTTATACGTAACTCGTGGAATACATCTCCCCACCACATCCACCACGCCAGCCTCGACCAGATCCTTTGCGACCGTCTCGATGTCCTTATAAGCGCCAGGTGCCTCTTCCCACACCAACTCCTTCTCATCACAAACCAACCATCCTCCATCTTCAACCGTTTTCTTCCCCTTTCCCCCGCCACCGCCGGCTATAAAATCGCTATTTCCTCTGTCTCCTTTCTTTGTCTCCCTTTTCGCAATCTTTTTTACCCCGCCAGCTTCATACCGACCCTTAAACTTCTCACTCGCTTTTGCCCTCGACATAGCACGCCCAGCGCCGTGGGCAGCAGAGAGTGCATGTTTCCCGCCATATCCATTTTCGGGAGTGAAGAGGGGTTTGAGAAGCAGAGTTGGTGCTCCTCGAGAGCCGGGCAATGGTAAAAGCGGGTGAGACGGAGTTGTCGGAGCGGCGCCTTTGCGATGGATGTAAACCTCAGTCTGTTCCTCTTCCCCCCCATTAGATTGGGGCGGCCAGAGCGCCTTCACCACGTTGTTGTGATGAATATCCACCCACTTCCGCTCCGCCACTTTCTGTCGTAGCAAATTAATCTCCTCCGCCGAGAGCCCCTCCGCGCAGTCCCATTCTCCCCCGGGCTCAAGCCGTTGTAAAAGCCTCAAAGCTATTAGATCCCGGCTTGCATGGGCCCAGTTACACGCCTTATCGTGAAGCTCCAGATATTCCCTCGCTCTCTCCGGCTCTTCAACAACATTAATGCAACCGTTCTTTCTCGCCACCTCGGTGTCGTGCGAATAGAACCTCCCCAATACTTCCCCACCAAACCCTCGACTTCCGGAGTGAACCAGCAACACTACCTCTCCTCCCGCGACCTCCACCCCTTCATCTACAGTTTGCACTTCTGCGAAATGATTTCCTGCCCCAATAGTTCCAAGCGCTTGATCGAACCTTTCGATTCCCGTGGAATTTCCCTCTCCCCCAAGCCACGCTTCCCGTTCTCTTGTCCCTAACCACGGACCCTCCAGCCCTCGTAACGTCTCCGCAACACGCTGACATGCCGCTCTCCCCTCCAACAATGTACGCGGCAGTGATACTCGATAGTACGACATACCGCAACCGATATCGCTTCCGATCAACGGCGGGTGAAGCCATTCTTTGCTTACAAACACAGCTCCAATTGGGAACTTCGTGCCTGGGTGTAAATCTGGCTGCCCGACTGCCATCGTTATCCCCGGAAGCGCGGCGGAGTTGGTGAGCTGCCAGATCGCTTGAGGGTCGGTATAGGTATTTTTCGCGAGGTTGATGACAACCCCTCTGACTACAGAAGCGGGAGAAACAGAGCCAACATAGTCTTCGCCCTGGGAGATGAGGAGAGTTGCATCCGGCGTCGATGCGAGCGCGGAGAGGAACGATGAGTCATCAGTGACGTCAAGCTCGTGACCTGTAGGGAGGAGAAAGAGGCGAGCAGTCTTGGTGCGCACACGGAGTTTGGTGCGCGCGGTGGTGAGGATTGTGGTAAGTGGGTTGGCGGTCGTGGTGGTGTTGAGGAGGAGGATGGTGCGGGTGTTTCGGTTGGAGTTTCGGGCGAGCGTTAGACGGTGGATTGGCATGAGTAGTTTATGGAATCCGAAGCACTGGCGTGCAATCAATTGCGAGGAATATGGAGTGGCGAGTAAGATAGGATAGTCAGTGAACAAGATCTTTATATGTATTTCTGGGTCTTTGTCGTTACTCATTCATAATCATCGTGAGTCAACAATCTCCCGAGCCCTAACCCACTACTGCCGGAAGCCACACCGACCCGTATGGTGCGGTAGAGAGATCAAAATACCATTTCAACGATGTCGTGTATGAAATTAATGGAATTGGGTAACTTCGTGCACATCACCCAATTTCAGTAGTTATACACAACATCAGCGCTAGCTTAGCACCACAACATCATGGTACAACTTTGTGTACTTGCCAACATTATTTGACAGGGGGGGAGGCGGCAGTGGACTTATATACGTTCTCTTCTTTTCTTTTCTTTTCCTTTCTTTTCTGGTCCATCGTTCAACTTTCATTTGTCAGCGGGGATGAAGGGTAGCGGGGGGGGAGCTCCGCCATCTAGCCGGCTCGCCCGGAGGCGGAGGGGGTTATTCAGGTCCTGTCATACTCTAGTAAGAGTGAATACAGTATGATTAAACAACAACAACATTATTTGACATCATGTACCAACTAGTGGAATTCAGTGTTTATGCACATGAATTAGGGATTTTGGAACTTGATGTGTATCAGATACTGCATTTTGTAAATTATTTTTGATGCATGATTTAGGAAATCCAGTATTTAATGTACATCAGATTCCAAAAGTCCTTATTCATGTGCACCAGCACCAAATTCCACAAGTTCATGCACAGCGTTGTCAGCTATATACCACATTATACTACGATATTGTTAAATTTACAACATTGTGCATGGAATTGGCGGAATTTGATGTTGGTGCACATGAATAGTCAGCCGGCTTTTTATCACTGGGGACTAGCGCCAGCGATAGAAGCCGGTTGACAGACAAGTAAGCACATGGATTTACCCAATTCCGCTAATCCCATGTACGACGTCGTGAAATGGTATTTTGACTACTTTACACCACCATAAACCCGTCTCGTCTACTCTTCCACCTAATCACTCGTTAAAAGCTAGCCAACTCTGATCTTCCTATCACATGACTAGTTTCCTTCCTAATCTCGCATTGTTGCGAAAGAATACAATTAATCTCGATTAAACGCTCACCCCAAGTTGCTGTCAAACAGTATCTGATCGAAACTAGAATGAAAGGGGTTTTGGTAATAGGCAACAGAAACAGGCGAAAAAAGCAGTCTGGATGGAGAATGGGAAGCCAGATGAGAGTGCACCTTGGCGTAGGGCCTGAACTCACTCAAAAGCAGTAGCCGGGCGGCACGGGGCGCCTTGAGGCACCCAGGATCTTGAAGAAAGACTATTGTGTATCCTCCTAACTTCTGGATTAGGAAACCGTAACTGCATCATAACGAATCCTCCGTACACAAGAACATCGTTAACAATCCATCTGCGCTACCAAACACTGGTTCATCGATATCAAACTACCTAAAGCAACCACGTCTTCGATCCAAACCGTAACCGACAGCAACAGACTTCCTACCTCCGCCTTCTCTCTTTGTTTATTCTCGTTTCCTTCTCCCTCTCCTTCTCCCTCCCTTTATCCTTCCCCTTCACCCTTACTTTCTCCTTCCCCTTATCCTTCTCCTTGACCACAGCAGCCTTCTTTTTCTTTGCCTCAGCCGCCGATTCAGACTCCGAATTTTGATCAGTAGAATCCGCATCCATAGAACCGTTAGACACACTTGCCTCGTCCTTGTTATTGTCGCTCTCAGATGTAATTGTCTCGTCCTCTTCCGCACGCTCACGCTCTCGAGTTGATCTGGAGGACCTTGGGGGAAATTTGGCTGGTTTGTCGTTGTAGGCGGAGCGCCAGGGGCCAAGTCGGAAGGAACCAGCAGGGGAAATACTGCGCTGACCATGCCCACCAGAGCCTCTAGATGCGGAGTAATGACCACGTTGACCACCATATCGACGACCGGAAGGTTCGGATGTAGAAATATTCTGCATTAGATGGTCGTCATACCGGTTATTCCTATCATACGCCCGATCGGAAGCGGATTGGCCTCCATAAACTGCGTTCAAATATTTATCAAAGTCCAACGAAGCTTTGGCGACAATTTCGAAATGCTTTTTTCTCAAAGTAATGCAACTAGCCTTTCGTGTGGTCTCTGCATGATCATCATCACTTTTGTTGTCGCTTGCATCATATTCTGCAAGCGCAATGGCCGTCTGAAATGCATTTCGGATTTGTCGACCGTTCCATCTCCCTTCTTCCGAGCGCATGTATTGGGCCTTGGCGAATCTCAGGATCTCTTTGTCCTTAATCCTGAAGCCAGATTTTGCTTTCCGGTTCATGGTACGCTCAAGATTCATCTCCCAAATTTGTATAGTAGACTCTTCGTCCAGAGGTGGATAGTACAAACTAATGTGAATGCGTGATTTGAAGGCTTCGTCAAAGGCGCCAACCCTGTTTGTGGTGAGGAACAGAATTCCGGAGTAATATTCCAATACGCGGAGAAATACTGTCACGTAAATAAGCCTTACTATACAAGCTAGATATATATTAGACTTCAAACCTGATACGAGACTGTTGCGCAAAAAATCATCCTTCGTTCTCTCCGCCAGGAAAATGTCAGCTTCATCAAGTAGAAGCACGCAACCCCATCTATGGGCAAGTGTGAAATTTGTTTCCAATCTGCTTTCAACATCCGAGGCTGTCACACCAAGATCGCCTGGGAATCATATCAGCAGAGGCTAGTAGTTAAGGGCGATGGTGACAAACCGCATGTGATTGGGAAAAGAGGTTTGTTGAAAGAGTCAGCAACACATTCTGCGTAAGTTCGTCAGCATAAAGGTGTATATCGACAGAGTTCTAAAACGTACCAGCGGTGCTTGTTTTTCCGACACCTGTTTTCGTGATTAGTACGGTGTATATATATCAGCGGAAGTCTAAGGGTTAGTTACCAGGCGCTCCATGTAAGAGTATGATAAGGCCCTTGCCTGATTCATTTTTTAGTACCTGTAGTTATGTATGGGAGCATCTTGGAAGCGACTCTTGCCTTTTCCGCGTACTAGATCAACTTGTTCTTCGTCCTTAGATTTGGAATCCTTCTCCCGAAAGTGTTGTTTGACTAGCGACCTCACCATTTCTTTATGGCCGTCTGGGAGCACTAGCAAGTCAAATCCTTCAGAGTCTTTAATACGAGACACCTCCCTAACATCACTAATATCAATTTCCGCTGATCCTTGTCAGTCAAACGTGTCCAATATCAGATCAAGGATAGATTGAAATATCCAAGCAATTATAAGAACGAGCAGACGTACCCCACTTCCGACTTCGAAGGATAAATACAAAGAGACGGTGAGTCAAAAGAACAAGTTCATCATCGCGCAACCTATTTCCATCCTTGATCGCCTCTAGATACCTAGAGTATATTGCTAGTGTAGGTTGCTCTCGAGTAAATTCCTTCATTCGATTCTGATCTACATAGGCGTCTTGATGTGATTTCTCGTCATTGCAACACCCAATAATAGTGCAGTCCGGTGTGATGTCTCTAGCTGGCTGTGGCTCGCTTGTATTTCCTGCTGGAGGTGGCTGAATATTGGGCCCCCAGCCAATATTGTGCTGCAGAGTCTGCTCAAAGTCAACGACAACCTGGCTGTCCACCTCTTCCTGTGTATTCAGTGTTACACCTGTAAACTGCATGTGCTTCATTTCTGCGAGCTCCATGAAAATTTTGCCCCGTCTGATGAGCCGGTCTCGAACTTCGGAATCGTTCGTGAAACGTAGCGGGTGGACAGGCAACGATCGTATCTCCCGCTCGCCATCGAATTTTGGGATCTCAATCTCCTTCGATACTGGCCCCAAAAGTTTGCCATTAAAGTCCATGTATATGCAATGAATGACTACACTCGTCTCCCACGTTGAGTATCTCCAGTCTTTCATGTTGGCATAACTTGAATGATGCCTTATGCCAGTTATCTGAACAACCCGATATGCCTGACGTTGATCCGAATCAAGCACCTCGTCGCCAGGTTTAAAAAGATGCCAAATATCGGAGAAAAATATTTTCTGATTGGAGCTTCCTTGCAACTGATTTACCCGCTGCTTAATATCGGTGTCTATAAATTCGATCAAACAGCGGATATCGTCCAAGGCTTCTTGCGTGCCGGTGTGCTCTGGATAATCATCTCCTCCGTTGGTGCGGTCGGTGTCCGGACTCTGTACACTCTCCTTTAGGACTGTAGAATCCGACTTTCGTTCGCCCTTCTCCAATTCCCCGTTTTCTGGATTGTCTGCGTTAACATTTTTGCTAAATAATATAACGCCATCGCTGGCCGATGACATGTCAAGATTGCCAGCGAATTTACTCTCTAACTTTTTGAGCCATTCTCGGATTTCTTCTTCATAGTACATTAAAGCTCTGTACGGTCTAAACATGAGAACAGGAGCGTTGGAAGAGGTGATAGTATCGCCATGGATCTTCTCAAAGATTCGGAGGAGAGGTACTGAGTTGATGCGGATCCGTTCGGCCAACTGACCATGAGGGACATGGTTGGAGGGCCCTGAAGACGGTTTTACAGTATCTTTTATATCCTTCGCGCTTTCCAGACTCGACGCCGCAATTTCATATTCATCCCATGTGTATATCGTCGACTTGGCGCCTCGCTTTCCGTGTCTATTCGGTTTCTGAAAATGAATTACCGGCTCTCCGACAAGAACATCGATAGCGCACACTTCTTCTGGACATGACGGGGGGGCTTTGAACTCTCCCCACTTGACCCGATTCAGCGCTGGAATTCGAGCCACTTGCTTCGCGGGCCTGACAGGTGGTGGTGGCGTTTCTTGCTTCACCTTTTTCCTTTCGGCTTCAAACTGTGCGAGTCTCTCTTCCAAAGAGCTGATTCGATCTTCCATGAGTCTGGCATAGTCTCTATACTGTTTGAGGCGCTTTGGGGCTTTCTTTATTCTCTCCTCCAATGGTGGGGGGTTACGCAAACTATCGGCTGTCGGCACATAGGAGACGTGCTTGTACACACCCTTCGACCGGTTTTGTACATTCGTACTGATTATTACATCAATGTCACCAACATCAGAACCTCCGCTCACTTCTCCTTCATCACCCGAAGATTCAATGCTGTTACTCCCTTCATCTTCAGCGATGTCTGCAGCGCTTAATATCGCATCGCCTCTGGCCGCATCAGGGTTATTTCCGTTAGGGGGTAGTTGGGGTTCCTGGAAATCCGTGAGTTGTGACTCTAAAACCGGAGTACCGGTTTGCTGCACTTTCGGAGTGCTACGAGTATGTGGAGAGATGGAAGTGTTTGCCGTAGAGTGAGTGGAGTTGCTAGCTAAGCTGGAACCGGGAGACGTGGTTGTGATTGTATCCGAGGATGGATCGACACACGATGAAGCCGACATGACGAGCAAGAGATATGAAGTGCCAGCCGAACTAGAATACGAATGAAAAATGGCAATGAGTACTTTCTGATGGGGAATTCTGGCTACTTATCATAATCAACTTTGTTTGTTTGTTTGTAATCATATTGCATTCGGCCGCTTGTGGCCATGGCATATACCTAACACATTTCCTCCCCGCTTCTTCCGTAACATAAAGAAACAAAAGCAAAGTCGCGAGTCCTCTCCTCCCAAAAAAAAAAAAAAAATCCGCCAAAAAACAACATCAACTGTTTACACCCCCCCATCACTCAACTCATCGTTATCTGAGTTCTCTGCCGACATTTGTATGGAAAAGAAAATCCAACAAAGCCCGCGAACATTTTTCTTCTGCAAAAACAAGAGACATTGGTATCTAAATCTTTGGCTTCTTCATAACTTTTTTCAATACCCTCATACCCATCTTCCCCCTCTTGCCCATCGATCTATAACCTTTTTTGCTCTAACTTCCATCTTTTACACCATTTAAACAAATGGTCATAATCAACTTTGTCATGCTAAGGTAGAAGGGCCCTTGCTCTGTACGTCTGCCCACTACCGTTCTTCTCTCCTTCCAGTCGTACCACACACAACACACCACCGAACCCGAAACTCAAAATTGCTGCATCCACACTTCAGAACATAACCATGCAGTGAAACCTTGCCTCCGCCCAAAATTATGCAAAACAGAGACTCACGCTCCGAGATATGTACCTCGTCCCGAATTCTCGTCGGATGATAATATAATATTTTAGTGCTCTCGATCCTAACAACTACGAGTCGATTCGTCCTGCTCAACATCGATATTAAGCGATGGATTTCTGCGCGATTTCTCCAATTGGTCTTGTCTTAACTCTATGTATAGAGATAATTATGCAGTGGAACCGTTCGGTAATGCAGGTCTACAAGCACAAATTGATCGCAGAATGCCGTGTGACCAGCTGGTGCAAACTGAGGCACAAACAAGTAAATCCATCGCTCTTTAGGCATCAACACACAAAACAAGGTGCGCCATTTATCTAATTAGTGCACCGAATGTAGAAAATCATGCAATACGACTTCACAGGTCTCAGCGACTCGCATACGTCTAATATAATCAGATACCCCGCGCCCTCGAATATAATATGGCAATTTTGTGGGGTCATCGAACGAAACATCACGTCAATGCAAATCAACAGACAGAGATAACACACTACGGCTTTATTTGTTGCTGTATACCGGTGACTCTGCAGCGAGCGGAGTAGTTATCTCCCACTCTACGAAAATTACACCCAGCTCTAGGTCGCTCGGCTTGAAGAAAGCGTTCAACAAGCAGGCAAATTAATATTACCTAACTGGGGTTGATAACTTTTCCGTACTTCCCAAAACACTAGACACGAAGCTCTTGCGTCTCACTGCGAATACCACTATCACTTAGAGAGATATTAGAAACACGCCATACTCTCAATACCACCTCTCATACGTCTCCATCGCTGTTAGCTCATGGCAAATAGCAATTCAGTACCACTGCCCGAAATACGCCTTCACGAACCGGCGGTTGACTTTCTTGACAACCATCAGGTTGAATACCATTCGAGCTTAGGAAATCCATTAACACGTTATGATCCACGTTTACAAAAATACACGGACGGTTCCCAAACCGACTCCGCGCACCTTGTACGAGCTCCAACACAAGAGCGTGTCGATGCAGAATCGTTGTTTTCTAAAGCGCTAGAACGGTTTCGAACCACACCCGAACCAAAACACTCTGTCAACGCTCCTTTTAGAATTCGAGATAAGCACTCGTGGGCCGAGGTGGAAAAAGAAGTTAATGACGCAAAAAACCAGTACACATACGTGAATGGCGTCTCTGGTGACCTCAGAAAGTGGTTGAGAAAGGTGGGAGACCGCGGTGGTATTGGGAAGTCTTATATGAGTCTCATTCCAAGCGGAACGTACACATCCATAGTATCTGGAGGCGGAAATATGCTTATTGAAGTTTGTGCACCCCTGGTCACTTTCAACGGTGAATTTATTGACACAATAGCCAGGCTGCAATTCGTTTGAGCAAACTTCGAGGCAACCTCGAAACACTAATAGAAAATCTGCCCAGGAAGCTCCAGGACATAGAAGTCCGACTTCAGCTCTATGCGTCAGAGAGAAGAATTCACGATGCAATTGAAAAGTTGTATCTGGCAATATTAATAGCGCTTGAAGAGGTAGTAAGATACTATACGGAAAAGGCAGGTAAAGTTCTTCCAAAATCTATGTCTTTGATTGGAGGTTTGACCGTTTACTATAGTCAGTCGTGTGAAATCGGCTTTTCTGGGAGATGAATATAAGAAATCTCTCGAAGAGAAGCTTAAGGATATAGATGAAGCAGCAAGCGATCTAAAGGATCAGGCGGAATTATGTCACCAAATCTCAAGCAAGATAGAATCTCAATTCCGTGAGTGCATAAATTCTTCCAACTTGATGTAGATAAAGTAATTCTAATCAGTTCGCGCGGGCAGAAATCCACCAGATAGCGGAAGTCAATCACAAATTATGCAAAGTCGACAAAACGATGCAGAACTCCATGGACTCCCAGAACTCCATCCTCGAAGTCTTGCGGGACCAAGCCAAAAACTCAGAATGTCTGCTCCACAGCACAAATCAGATGCCATCTTTCACGTGGCGGTGGCTAACAATCACCAGGGATGAAGTATATCAAAGCCGAGCTAGAACTCGTAAAACGCTCAAAGCGCAAGTTAAAAAAGGAAAACGCTCATCTAAAGGCTGAAATTCAACTGCGGTCTCGTACACCGTCTCCTGCCCCAAAGCCTCATATTTCACAAGCCGAATTAGTCCATATTTTGCACAAGAGCTGCGATACTGCAGCAGAAGACCGGGACCATTGTGCACACTTTGGCAGAGCATTTAAGATGGCTGTTCAAGACCGAGCAGCGTGGCTCATGCGGTCTGAAAAATTGAAGGTTTGGTTAACATCACGGTACTCCGAGGTGCGACTTGTGCATGGCAACTATGAGTCGGCAAAGATATCGCCAGTATCATACCTATGTGCGATGCTTGCGGAGAGCCTAGAGCACTTGAAACCTACTCGAGTCATTCATTTTTTCTGCGGCCGTCATACGGAAGACAAGGACCCGCTCTCAGATGCCCATGGAATGATTAAGAGCTTGCTTGTTCAACTCCTCTCCCAGGACACCTTCAACACCTCTTTCCTTCGGCGTGGCGATGTCCAAAGGATTGAAAACAACGACCTCGAAACACTGTGCGACCTGTTTTGTAGGCTAGTAGAAGAGCTAGATGGGATGGTTGCCTTATTCTGCATAATTGACGGCATAAACTTCTTCGAGACCGGGCAGCGACGCCATGCTATGCACTTCGTTATCGGCCGACTGGTCAGATTGGCAGGTGAAGACACGAATGCGATCTTTAAACTCCTTGTTGCGAGTCCGACCACTACGAGCAGAGACGTCCGAACATTATTTTCGGGTGAGGAGATTATCTTGGTTCCTTCGTGTGTAACGCGGAGTGGATATGGGTATAGTGATAAACAGATGGCCGCGCGTACCGATAATGATCTGAGATTGGGGGAGAGGTATAGGGTGGAGGAGGACGAAAGTGAGGAAGAGGGCGATCGAGATGTTGTGAGGGGGCTTATATGCGAGGGCACTATATCTAATGAGGATAGTGAGAGTGACGGGGGATCCGAGAGCGATATTGTAAGAAGTGATGTGGATGATCTTGATTGAATACACAATTTTTTCTTGACTCCAGTAGTAGCGAGTCGAATAACTCTGCCCGCCATGTCTGGGTGACAACCCCTTGTTGGAATAACATGTATCACTGTGTATTACCCTCACTCCTTATGCAAAATTTGGACTGTCATCTGTATTAGCAATGAATAATGACTATTGATTCAACAATATGGAAACAGCACGGGGTGCTTACTTAAGTAGTGAGAAATACAGTTTTTGCGATATCTCGCACGTGTACAAAAGAGTGATCTCTGTGAGTTTAGAGCTTGTTTGTTTGTTTGTTTGTAATCATATTGCATTCGGCCGCTGGCGGCCATGGCATATCCCATACATATTTCCTCCCCACTTCTTCCGTAACACAAAGAAACAAAAGCAAAGTCGCGAGTCCTCTTCCCCAAAACAACAAAAGAAGAACCACCAAAAAACAACATCAACTTTTACACCCCCCCATCACTCGACTCCTCGTAATCTGAGTTCTCCGCCTCCTCCACTGTTATGGGGGCACAACACCTATCCAATAATACTTCGCTAAGTACTATGGGCGCGTACAGCCGTAGATCCTATTTCCTATTCTCCAAGTATTCTACTATAGTTGGTTTTGCAATCGACTGCAAATGTTGCCTCTGCTTCTTCGTCAAAGGTTTCGCCGGGATTTTCCCTGATCTTGTCTTGGACAATGGATCGGCTTGCTTCCGATTAACTAATTGCTTCCTTTCCTTTCGGGACCTCTGAACGAATTGCTCGGTTTGCTGCACAACTCTAAGCTGTTGTTTATTCCCGGAACTATCAAGATCCAAATCGCTGACGTCGATATTTGTGTCTTGAACTTGAGGCACCCTGTCCGGATGTATATGTCGCGTCTCGTTAATGACTCTAGACTCTTCTTGAATATCTTGGGGTACTGCTGATATTCCTCTAACTTGTCGTCCTAAAGCAACAGGAGAGGACTGTCTCTTTTCTTCAGTCGAAGTTGCTAACCCTGTCGGCAACTCCCTATCCCTTGCTAACGATACTTCTGATCATATTCGTAAATTATCGATATGAACAATCAACCCCTGTTCTAATCCAATAACAGATGCTAGCCACCAAACACAATGCGCCACAAAGATCTGCTGAGTCCTTCTGGCATATGCTATAATTTTCTCGAGGGCGTATACAATAACATTGTTATCGTTTTCGAAGGTGATTGTCATCTAATCGAATAAATCCAACAAGGTGCGGGGCTGCCACTACACAAAGCTAATAGATTCTAGGTATAGATATAATAGGTATAGGTATCATAAAAACGCAATAATAAATAAGGATTCTCTTCGCTGGTAGGTATCCGTCTTTTCGTATCTCAAGCCGGTTGTCCTTCCTCATCGTCGGAACAATATGATCTCTTTATAGTCCCTCGGAATAGACAGTGTGGGCTTAGCATCGCTTTCGATGATCCCCTGTCATTTTAGTACGGGCTTAGCATCGCCAGCGATGATCCCCTAATTTCCGGACTATAAATTAATCCCTCAACAATAAATTAATCCCTCAACAATATAACTCATCTCTTTATATGATCCCTTAATGATAGCTACTTATCTTTGGGTCTTATTGGCGATGCCCGGTAGATATCCTTGCGACATATTTCCGTGCACCTAATCGGAAGTGCTCGTGCGCCCGGGAGGGACACGTATCATTCGGATCACAACTTTAACTTAGACATCTCGCTATCTTTGAGTTTGTTCAGTAGTTTCTCTCAGGCTTATCGGATACCACTCCGTGCTGCAATAACGTAGATCCTGACACATATAATATGTTGCAATCCATACGCATGCAAATCAATGCAAGGTGCTTGCTTCTGACCGAAGCCAATGTCAAAATCCCTCAGTCACCTCATGCTCAGGTAGAGACCCTTCTCGATACCGGGGTGTGCCTTGCCTTTATTCCACTCGTTATGAGATGGAGGTTCGGAGCCCACTTACTCGCATATAGAGTATTGACTGCCGTGCACTGCTGTGCAAGTCCCGCATAGTATCCAGAAGTGAAAGAAGCTTCCCGCGACGCTTGGCACCTCCTCAACTGCCTCGCGCAAAGCTTCCCGTAACGATCATGAACTCCCCCTAAAGAGCATAATCCTGGCCCATAACTCGGAGGACTAAAACATGGTATGTGCTTTTCCAGATCCTCTACAAGTGCCATTATTACTGTTAAGGGAGAACCCCTAACATCCACCACTCTGCTAATTCTGCCGACATCAGTACAGAAAAGAAAATCCATTAATGCCTGCGAACATTTTTCTTCTGCAAAAACAAGAGACATTGGCAATGAAATCTTTGGCTTTTTCAAAACTTTTTCAACGCCCTTATAACCATCTTCCCCCTCTTGCCCATCAATCCAAAGCCTTTTTTGTTCTTGTTTCCATCTTTTGCACCACTTAAAAAGGTGGTCCCTTGTCTGATATTCATGCCCACACCACCAGCATTTCATATCTCTTCTTTTTCCGATCCGCATTAGGTATTTCGCTATCAGTGCATGTCCTGACTTAAGCTGATAAACCCTCACCGCAATCGTCTTTCTGGCTCCCATCACTGCACTGTTACCCTCCCTTTTTATCAAATCATACCCATAACTGTGCTTTGACTTCTTCTCCATCTTCTTCATTTCTTCTTTGCTTTCTTCCCATTTCACCTCAGTCAACCATCGGCTAATATGCGAGAAAGACACATAATTGAAAAATGGTAGCGGATTTTGCGTTTCGGTATAACTGTTACGGGGGTGCTTCCACCTAAGTATCTATACTAAGTTCTATCGTAAGATACTTCCAAGCAGTCGCTACATCGGCAAAAGTGCAAATCGACTATAGACTGCGCTACGCACACACACGCACACGCGCGGCTCATAGCAAGCTTCCCGTGGACCCCTGCGCGACGCGCAGCCTATAGTCATCTATAGTCGATTCATAGAGATGTACGCGTGGGCCTATGGAACTATATACGGCTTGCGGCCGGAGATGGACCTATACCAGTCTTCTCTGCCAGCAGTCTCCGCTGCTATACCGCTACTGTACACTATCGCTGAGAGCCTGCTTGAGAGCCTGCTTGAGAGCCTGCTTGAGAGCCTGCTTGAAAGCCTCTTTGAATACCTGCTTGAGAGCCTTCTTGAGAGAGCCTCGCATCGGGAGGGGTAGAGTTTTCCATGGGAAGCTTTTGGCCGGTGGAAAACTCTGAATTTGTGGAAGCTTTGGCTAACTATCAGAAGGCTCTAAGTCTGTGGAAGCTTCGATGCTGACGTTGACGTAGCCAACCTACTTGTCTAAGTGCTTCTAGTACTGTAATTACCATCACCAACACCATCACCATCCCTATCATCATCGCCATCACCATCGCCATCATCACCATCCGCCCCAGACCATATGTGCCCACATACGCCCACAATCGATGGGAACCGGGCAGCAGATTCTGCTGGAAAATCTGAGTCGGAGATCTGCTCTCCCCAAGATCCAATTGTCTACCTGTCCTGCAGAATCTAAGGCAGCAATTGTCAACACCATGACCGCGAGGCATCGTGAGGCATCGTGAGATCTCGTTGTGGTGGCCGTGTGAATGATAAGCTTCAGACTATGTTATTGACTGATGTCATGGTTTCAGCCACCATACGCAGTCTGCCACCTGCCACTTGCCACCTGCCACCTGCCACCTGCCTCATACCTCCTGGTGCTTGGCGCCTGCAACTCAGCAAGGCTCTGGATCGAGCATGCAGGAGCATATTCGGGAGGAATAGAGTTTTCCACCGGAAGCTTTTAGCCGAGGGAAACTCTGAGTTTGTGTAAGCTTTGGCTAATAGATGGCTCTAGGTCTGTGGAAACTTTGGCTAGTAGAAGGCTCTAGGTCTGCGGAAGCTTTGGCTAGTAGAAGGCTCTCAGTCTGTGGAAGCGGTGTGGTGAAACGGCGGAGCTAGAAGGCATAGAGCCCGCTGGTGATTGGGAGCCTGCTTGAGAGCCTACTTGAAAGCCTGCTTGAAAGCCTGCTTGATAGCCTGCTAGAGAGCCAACTTGCGAATCTGCTTGAGAGAGCCGCGCTTCAGGAGGAGTAGAGTGTTCTACGGGAAGCTTTTGGCCGATGAAAAACTCTGACTTTGTGGAAGCTTTTGGCCAATGGAAAACTCTGACTTTGTGGAAGCTTTGGCTTATGGAAGGCTCTAGGTCTGTGGAAGCTTTGATGCTGACGTTGACGTAGCCAACCTACTTGCCTAAGTACTTCTGGTATATGATCACCATCCCAACACCATCACCATCACCATCACCATCACCATTGCCATTGCCATTGCCATTGCCATCACCATCATTTCCATCAGCCCCGAAGTGAATGTGCTCACATATGCCCACAATCGATGGGAAGCGGGCACTAGATTCGGCTGGAAAATCTGAGTCGGAGATCTGCTCTCCCCAAAATCCAAATCCCTACCTTTCCTGCAGAATATTTGGCTGCAATTGTCAACACCATGACCGTGAGGCATCGTGAGATTTTGTTGCGGTGGCCGCGCTAAAGATAAGGTTCAGACTATGATATCGACCGACGTCATGATTTCGGCCACCATACGCCGCCTGCCACCTGCCTCCTGCCACCTGCTACACGCCACACGCCGCACGCCATACGCCCACGCCGCCCGCCACCCGCCAAACACTGCCCGCCATACGCCACCAGCCGCACGCCTCCCGCTGCATAGCATCTGCAACTCAGCAAGTCTCTGGATCGAGCATGCAGGAGCATACATGGGAGCATATAGTCAAGTAAGATTGGGAGTGTCTTCCCTCTTGAGAGCTTACTTGGGAGCGTACAGTCAAGCAGGCTGGGAGTGTGCCATCGAGTGCAATTGGGAGGGTCCTTGAGAGCGTGCTTAGGAGTGTGCTTGAGAGCGTCTTGAGCACTTACTTGGGAGCGTACAGTCATGCAGGCTGGGAGTGTGCCATCGAGTGCAATTGGGAGTGTACTTGAGAGCGTACTCGGGAGTGTACTTGAGAGCGACTCTGAGGTGTTCTTGGGTGCGTACTCGGAGGTGTTCTTGGGAGCGTCTTGAGAGCTTACTTGAGAGCGTATAGTCAAGCAGGCTGGGAGTGTCATCGAGTGCAATTGGGAGTGTGCTTGAGAGCGCGGTCGGGAGTGTGCTTGAGAGTGTCTTGAGAGCTTACTTGGGAGCGTACACCAAGCAGGCTGGGAGTGTGTCATCGAGTGAAATTAGGAGCGTCCTTGAGAGCATGCTCGGGAGTGTACTTGGAAGCGTCTTGAGAGCTTACTTGGGAGCGTCCAATGAAGTTCATTTGGCAGTTTTGTTGAATGCAGCATGATGTATAGTATCGAGCGCACATAATCGCATGTGTATCATAGTAATCTAGTCAACACGCAGGTCCATAGGACCTCATAGTGCCACGCGTCAAATATGCTATGGATTACCGTCCCAGAAACAGCTTGTCTATGAGTTACGCGTCGCGTAAGGTCATTTTTCCCGGTGTAGGTACACGGCCGTAGATACTTCTATTCCTTAAGCAAATATGCAGAAAGAGTATCTTGAGGGATTGCCTGTAAACGATTCTGTTGTTTCTTCGTTAGAGGCTTTATTGGAATTTTTCCTGATCGTGTACACGTCAACAGGTCAGGTTTCCTTTTACTAAGAGCTTTCCTTTCCCCCCAGGAATAGCTATTAAACTGCTTAGCCTTCTCTATAATTAATATAGCCTTTCCTGATTTGGAATTGCTATCCACTGATCTGAAATCTCTTTGTACCGTATAATCGACTTGAGATTCTCTATCTGGGTGAATGTGACCTGATCCGATATTGATTATAGGATTCTCTTGATTTGCTCGTGATGTAATCGATTTTTCTTTATTAAGTCGATTTATTTCAATGGTACCAATTTGATCCGTAGCCTCAGATAAGGCTTCGCTGACCAAGGATAACTGTTCAATCTCTCGAAGTGGTGCTTGATGAGATTCTGATCATATGCGTAAATTATCAATATATATAGCTAGTCCTTCCATAAGACCAATAATCGAGGCTATCCACCAAACACTCTGCGCCACAAAGATGTACTAATTCTTCCTGGCGTAATCAATAATCTTTTCCAATGCGTATACTATAATGTCGTTGTCATTTTCAAATGTAACTGTCATTTGCTTAAGAGTATACTTATCAAGATGCAGGGCTGCCACTACACAAAGCTAATAGATTTTATATATAATAATAGGTAGATATAGGTATCATAAAAACTCAATAATAAATAATGGTTGTCTTTCGCTGGTAGGTACTGCTAATGCATTTCGCTGCTAGAGCTTGTTCTTTTCATTGCCGGAACAATGTGATCTCTTATATAGAAGCTTCTCGGGTGTTACGCATGCGCACCCATATTTCGCCTTCCATGATTGTGATAGCAATGTATTTTGCGCCTTATATTCATATACGTACGCATGCATGCTAAGGCAAGCCGTACTAGAATGCGCAATCAGAGATTGCCACGAATCCCAAAGGTAATCATGTTCATGCAGTGTGGTTTCAAAGCGTTACACTCCTGATAAGAATCAGGCCATCTATCGCACGATATCATATATCAGATCATAACTTCACCTTGGACATCTTGCTCTCGTTTAGAAGGTAATTGGAACACGTATCCAGACATAGCCGGAACATGCTTTCCGCAATCAATACTATAGTATTTATTGAAAATACGGAAGTATCTACATTTCTCTTACTAATATTTGTACTTTCTTAAGTATTCTCCTTACGATAAGATGGTACTTTATGGATAAGGATAATGTGGTGTGTTAATAACGTTTAATACTTTTGTTATCTTTTATGTTTAAGGTTATCTAGAAAGTTCTGGTTAGAACTGTCTAGACCCTTCTTTTTGGTTCCGTTGGAAGGGATTTATCAGCGCTTATCTTAAAAGAATGCGCCTAGATTGTTCTGTTATATTCTTTACGGTTCTTATGTATTTTTGTACAGTTGCAGAGTTTTTCTCTTCCTGTTTTGGTTATTGATCCGCGACCGTGGTCACGGACAATCACCCGTTTATTATT
>Ga0307512_10000272_pt1 | contig 74473 bp, 75 predicted proteins | sample 14_EM_MG_FD_200267 | JGI IMG/M metagenome (GOLD analysis project Ga0307512, IMG submission 200267) | Populus trichocarpa ectomycorrhiza microbial communities from riparian zone in the Pacific Northwest, United States - 14_EM | ecosystem: Host-associated > Plants > Roots > Unclassified | place... | reverse complement strand
CCTCGAATGGTACTAATCTTCAGTTTCAACTATGTATATTTTCGGGGGTAGTCAATATCCGTAAGTCTGATAGAGGAGCATTAAACAGAATTCAAGACTTTCAGCTTCTCGTGTTTGCGGATCTATTTTGAGAGATGGACCACCAGGCAATTGACACACAGATGGTGTACCTACAGGTGCACCTGCTAATGCCCGCTGACGATCCTGGGCTTCAATCGCTAGTTTCCAAGCTTCTCCAACCATCGAGTACTTGTCATCGGATAAGATTGGCCAAGGAGTCATCGTGAATACGATTGCCTCCATGAACCATTTCGCTACCTCAAAAGTAGCCTTTTGGTGTTGGGGAACGTTCTGATCACTACTGGCCTTGGGTTGTGGAATATTCTGGTCTCCACTAGACTTGTTGGGAAGCACCAGTGCCTGGGCGGATGGTGCACAGTCAGACTCGGATGATTTGTTGAGGAGGGCTGACTTTTGGCGTTTGAGCAGTGGTAGTGCCATTGCCGCAGGTAGATTTCAGGAATTTGGAAGCGGAGGGCATGCAATGACAGTATCGGCACGGCTCCGTTTCTTTGGCAGTGGAACCCTTGTAGTGCGTACTGACTTGTCCCGGCACGCCTGACCTAGATGATGGACCTCCGGTTGATGATCCAAATCATCTTCTTTGATGTCCGATGATAAGGTAGACTCTCCGGTGTCCTCACTGTCGTCTTCACCGATCTCCTGATTGGTTGCGTCATCCTGATTCATTAATGAAATCGGCGATATTAGTCATCCGCAATATGATACATGAAGGCAGATAATTGGAAGGCAAACATTTGATAGACAATGAAGATTGGCTGCTTTCTTGAAAGCGAGTGCTCTTTCTAGGCGTGCTTCTTGATTCTTCTGTGAATAGTGATTCCTCACCTGGCTGGGCATAGGTTCCATTTGCTGCAACGAAGATCTAAAGTTGGAGAATGTGGGAGAGAGTGTAACAGCAGGAAATATAAGATTAAGTGCAATACAATAACGGGATAAATGGTGCAAGAATTTGCACATAGTCGGGGAGGATGCAATTCGAGGCACGCCTGGAATGAGTTCTGGAGAGAGGACTTCAACGGTTTATATTTATATCGAGGACGGCAGTCCGTGTTGCGATTTCGGATATTGTCCGGTGCGCCGGAATTGACAGATTTCTTGTCAGGTGCGCCGGAATAGATGGATTCGTAATGCCGAATGTTAGCAACTCCTATGAGCACTCTGTACGGATGCAAGAATTGGAGATTGTTTCCCTTCTTTACAGTAACAATTTCCATGGGTTTCCCACCTCAACAACTCTGTCGTATGTATCATGATATGTTGTTTGTTACCCAGTATTGTTGGAAGCTAACTACATCCAAGTTATGAGCCACAGTGGCACGGATAATAATTCTCTGAAGCCAGTAATAGCAGAAATCGAATGTACCCTACTCAACAGTTCCCAGGACAATGTGTGCTATCTCCAAGGGCATTTTGATTCCCCCCAGCACATCACAATTATAATCAAGTTCGATTTCCAATTTCTTCCAGCGACACTCCACCAGGATCGTGTCTCTGCACATCAAGATGATTTTCCATATGTCTGCAACGGAAAATATTCCAGCTGGCAGCTGAACTGCAGAAAACTGCTATTGCTGGCATTGCAGACTAGCTCCAATCAATGGAGCTCACTTAGAATTGAGAAGATACAACCAATGAAACTGGTAATTGGTTGGACTTGTTCAGTACCGATGGCAAAGTTGCAATCAGGTTGAGGAATATCCAACTAGCCTTGGAGCAATTTTTAAAAAAGATATGTCCAAGCTACTTCAGTGTCTTCAACAAGTGGAAGTAGAAATAGGTGGCTTAATGACTAGAGAAAAAGCATCAGGGCATAATAGTAAGACAGAACTGTATCATACAGCCACCAGATTGACCCCTGCACTGGTTATTCACAGTACCAGATATTGCAATGACATTCAAGAATCAGTTGCACTTGAGAAGTTGTAACAATACTGAATGAATTTGGTAGTAGCAGATAGAGATGTAATTAAAGAAATATTCATGGCAGGGTGGAAAGTTAAGGAAGATGAGAGGTGAAGGCAACATGTAATCAGCGACTGTTGTGGGAGTGTGTCCAGGTAAAAATGCATGTTGTAACTAATAGAAGTTGCAAAATAGAGCTTTGATAACTGTGTTTTGCTGTATGTAGAGAGATGATGCTGACTATGCTTACTACAAAGATTATTAAGTATCATTTACAGATGTGAGCAACCAGGAGGAGCTTATTAATTTCATTATAAAAAATGGCGCTCTGAAAGTGCTAAATTGTCTGACAGCAATTCTCAATTGTAGCTTTGAGCAGAACAATTTGGACAAAGAATATATGGAATTATATACACCTGGGCAAATGAAGAATAACCTTATATATAGCCACATTTTATATAACTATTACCTTTCAAATGCATTCCAGTTCAAATTGGGATACAATTTCAATGTATCATATATAGAAATACAAGTGGGTGCAGGGAAGCAGAGTATGGTGCATGTATTTAAGCCCAGCAAAGGATATTCCTACTAGTCTTGTTACTGTCAGTTATGCTCCTTGGCTAGTTAGTGTACACATACTATTCAATCCTCTGAAGAGATATAACAAGTGGTGAATGAGCATTGTGGTTGGCAAGAGAATGGGAATAGTATCAATGGCATTCCAGACAGAGAGAACAAAATTGAATATATTTCACACATTTATTCAGTTCAATGATGGTTACTGAAATACCTAACATCATGGTCAATTTTGGAAGCATTGAAGTATGAGTCCATTTATCTAGGTTAAGATGCAATAAGAGAATGTGATCTTTAAAAATTGGAACAGAACTGGCCAATGTGCATGAGAGATTCAAGAGCAACAGGATAGCCAGTCAGTCCACAATTCAGATAATCGCAGTGTGGAAGTCAGTACTGTTTCAAATGCTATGAACAACAAATTGGTATCCAAAGGTTTGGATAAGGTAGTGAAGTTGCTGAATGACCTCTGTTTTGTGTCTCAAAAGATATCAGAGTATCTGGCAAGAAATATTTAATTCCAGGCTAGTTTCAATCTAAGGTTCTGGTATACTAACTTTGTGTAATATGGTTGCTGGCAAGAAAATGGGTGTGGGATTTGAATATGCCACGAATGCTGATGGCAGATTTACTCAATCTTGGTAAGATGTTTATAACTATAGTACAGGCTATAACATGGAAATTGCAAACTGAGAAGGTTATTGTGGAGTTACCCCAATCAATTGTATGGGGAATAATACTTGAGGAATGGGTGCATATGGTTTGGGATTACTACCCCTGGAGTATGAGTAAGGAAAGTAATTGGTATCCATTTCCGAGGGTGAATTCACTATACTGCAATCTATTACTGATCCGAAAAACTGCAACTCTGAGGTAATCTTAATATACATTAAGAACTTGAATTCATCCTAATGGGTATAATACTCACATTAGTCAATATTGTCGATACTATCATGGAAGAGATGAGATATAGTGCAGACATAACACTGGGCATCTCATTAGGCCCCGAAAATGCCACTCTCACCCATGAGGATTTGGACAGCACAAATGCCAAGCTGGAAAAGAAACAAAATTCACCTTGTATTGTATCATGCTTAATATTCAGAACTAAACTACCATAAACAGCCACTTCATCTACTATTCAGTGAGCTATACAATGTTTGATTGTTCTAATGAGTATTAAATGAAACACTGTATGGGATGGCAATTTGGAATAAACCCTAGATGGGAGTAAAGTTTAAAGTGACATCAGGGGTCAGGAGAAGGTTGAGTCTTTTAGCCACCTAGCGACACGGAGGTAGATCGTGCTGGTGCTGAGTAACCTGGTCTGAGCACATCAGCCAAGTCACACAGAGCTGCACCATATGTACACTTCTCATCCTCCCACAACTACCTCCGTTCCAAGAAAACCAGCACCAGCCTCAATATACACCACAGAAATAGAATTTACAGCTACAAATCTGTCGATTGCACCTCCAGTGTGTCACCAGCCACCAGAAGCCCCAACAACCTACATTTTAGCCTTCCAATATCCATCTATAAACCAAGAGACCCTGTTTTTGATGGTAATGTCACAGTAAACCTCTGCAGCCATCTTTCAAATTGGCCAACAGATACCAGTCTAGTTCAGGATCACAAAGTCACATTACCTGATATTGTAGGGTTATGGCCAAAGTGCCCTGATGCTTGGAAATGGCTTCAATCATGTACTCAGGATGCTTGTTGGTCATTGAACACAACAGTGATGAGGGAGGATGCTCTCGGCCTCAATACAAACGATCTCGTTTCAGTCGGGACACATTAAACACATTGGGCATTTTCAAGTCAGCTGTGGTATTCAACCTTGAAGCATTGGCACTGATGGCTTCAGTGATGCAAAATGGCCTACATGGAAGACTGTTGAAACTTTCTGAAACTACGATACGCAGATTGTAATTGAGTATAATTCGCATAGCTTATCGTGAGGAGCTGTGTGCTGAGAATATCGGATTCTTTGACTTTGAAATCACGTGTGCTGCCAGACATAGTAACTTCCAAAATCATCGTGGTTTGGGCTTCCTCCAACAGCTCTCATGACATGCGGAAATTGAACATCATCTCTTCCGCGAATTCGTCTAGCTCCATGTAGGCTTTTGACTGGTGGTTGCAACCCAGCGTCAGTACCAGCATCTCAATTGGCATCCTTGGGACTCATCCCATGTTAGCCCAAATGGAGCGGTCTTTTCAGAGTCACGGTATGCTGTGTTTGAGGTGAATTCAGGCAATGGCAGTAGGTAGTCCCAATTCATTGGGCACTGAGCCACCGATGCATTCAAATGCCATTGGGCAACTGCACTTAGCTTCTTCAGGTGGCCGTCTGTTTGCAGATGATCTGCGGTACTGTGACAGCATTTGATTCCCAGTTGCGCAGTCAAGGATCCCCACAAATCTGACAGAAAAGCACATATCCCTATCAGTGATAATGTCATCTTGAATTCCCATATTTTGAACCCACATGTCATTACAATCTCTGGTGAATGCTTTTGTAATTAGATCTACTGCCCCGAGTAATGTACCATACACAGTGTTGGTTAGTGGATCGACAATCGTAATTATTCAGTCATAGCCATCTCTGGCTGCAGCTGGTAATGTGGTAATGAAATCGATATTGACCCATGAAGCCCATGTCTCTGGAGTTGGCTCCCACCGCAGCAAGCCATACGGAATACGGTCGGAATGCTGGACGTGATGGGATGTGTTGCAACATCGAACTAATGCCTGTACTGACTGAGTTAGATGAAGCCCACAAAATCGTGATGCAATGTCCACCACCGTGTATTCAGCTCCTTGATCTCCACCACCAAGTGGAGAGTCATAAGCTATCAAGATAATGTCGCTCTGCATGTCCTGTGAGATGCAGAGTACCCCAGCATCCCTGCAATTAATATGGCCATGATCAAGTCAGAGCAGTCTTGCTTGCACTATGTCTATCTGATGTTGTTTTTCTTTGAAATGCCATGAGGCCCAATTTCCCGCATTGTCAGTTACATCTGTTTACATGCAAAGAATGTTGAAAATTTGACCGAAATACCTGTCATCCATTTGTAACTCACCCACCAGTGGCTTCCAATCCTGTGCGCCAATGATGTTCAGTTCAAATCATACATATGCTGATGGTAACCGCTGGCATTACCAAAACCAGATGGGGAAATCTGCTCAACCCATCTGCTACCAGGTTGGCCGCTACTGGGAAGTACTTGATTGAATAATTCATCTGCTGAAGTATATCCAGGTGTTGCCATTATCGGCGAGAAGGCTTCTGCCAACACGAGATTTGCCGCAGCGACATATTGTCTGTGTACACTGATGTATGTTAGTTGCTATGGTTAGGCTGCCAGTGGATGAAATTGATGTGGGTCGCCAATGACTTGCAGTCATACGCAGGTGAGTCAGTCTCAACATCAAGCAATGTTCGGGAGAGGAAGCCTAGCAGACATTCCACCATCCGGCCCTCCGGCCCACAGGGTTGCTTGTGAGCCAGCACTCCTCCAGCGCCATCTCTGAAGCATCTGTGCACAGGATGTAGTCGTGCTCAGTATTGTGTAGTGGCAGCACTGGCACAAATGCCAATCGCCTCCAAATATCGTCGAATTCGGCCTCATGCTTCTGACGCAAACAAGAGACGCATCTATCGGCAGTTAATTGGTATAACTTTGTTGTCTGGTGCATGAACCTGTGCACACATTTCCAATAGTTGCGTATCAACCCCAGGAACAACTGAAGCTGGGCTGCGCTCACCGGTACCTGCCCGTCATTGGTGACTGCCCAGTTCCTGTTTTTCTCATGGACTCCCCTCAAATTGACTTTCATACTGAGGAATGAAATACCAGTCGCGCCAAAAACGCATTTTCGCTCATTCAGTCCAATATGCGCCGCCCTGGTTGCCATTAGCATATTGTCGATCTGCATCTTGTGTTTGGGCAAACTGCAACTCAAATTCAGCACATTATTCAGTTATACAATTGCAATCTTGGGTGGGCCTACAATGCAATGCATGGCATGCATAAATGCCGATGGCATGTTAGCCAGACCAAACATAATCACTGTTCACTCATTGAAGCCATCCGGATGAACAATTGCTGTCATGTGCCTGTCACCTGGGCGTATACAGCACTGGTGGTACGCAGTGGCTCGGTCAAGTTTGGTAAACACCCTGGAACAATGTAGGCGATCAATGAGATCTTCTATGTATGGAAGCTGGTACCACTCTCTGGTGGTGATTGCATTTAGGCCAGTGTAATCGATGCACATCTGAAATCCAGAGCGACCTGGATCATTGATAAAGATAACTGGTGCCGCGAATCAGCAGTGGCTGTCAGTAGCCCAGCCATTGGCCAGTATCTTGGCGGGCTGGGGTTTGAACTTCAAGAGATTGAAATCTGACAGGTGATATGTATGGTAATGAGGTGGCTTCACTGTTGAGTCTGTGTCAATGCGGAAGTTGATTCACAATGCTGGAGGAATGGCCAATGGCAGTTCGAAGAGCTCTGCAAATGCCTTGCTGAAACCTAGCTGCCATGTTACAAGATCTGCAGGCTTGTGTGGTGTGGTCTCCTCCTCTTCCTCCATTACTTTGGCGATACATTCCCAAATATTGACAATACAGATCTCTGCGGAGTTGCACTTGGTGATGAAGGATGCGGGGACTATATTGATCTCTATTCTATGGTCCACCATCCTGCAATAGGCCTGACCTTCTCTCCAGGGTTCTCAGTGAGGCCGCAGACCTACCATTGATATCATGATGGTTGTTGAAAGACGGTGGGCGCCTTGCTGCCAATTAGTCCAATCAGGCACCAGGAGATGTAGTATACTAGTTTTATGATCGATGATATGCAGATTGGCTGCCATCCAATCTTTTGCCACAATAAGGTCATAGATGTCTCCCAAGTCGAAAATTGTATACCACCCAGGGATGTTGACATGATTGCTAGTGACCCATCTTATTGAAGCATTCAGACAAGATTGTCGACAATCCACTTCTGCTATCTCGTCTCCCGCGATGTGGACTCTCAGGCGCCTGCAAAGTGGATCTTTGAAGCCCATACAATTGGCATAGGCAGTATCCACAGAACAATGGGAGGTGCCACAATCAAACCAGTTATACGCAGAACGAATGTTATCATCGCACATTGAATCCGAAGTCTTGAACTAGAGTCAACCACAATTGGGCGAAGCACGATGAACCGATGTCTCCTTATCGGTCGTGCTGCTTATGTACCACTTTGCATACCATATGTGCGCTTCTTTGCCTTCCCCCAAATCCTTACTCTGCCCTGTTGTCGCTTTTCCAATAATATTCTGGGTAGTAGGACATTCCACCACTACTCCCAGCTGCCATTTCCCTCGTGGTTGTCAGTACCCCCAACCTCCTGTTTGGCAGCCAACTTCACCCCATCATCATTCACATTTGCATTCTCCGCTGTGGCTGCCTGGACACGATTGATGCTCCCAGCCGCCGATCCGGCAGAGGTTCCTGCGCTGCCACAATGAGTATCGATCAGATTACAATCACCATCCCATCTGCTTCGGTTTCCACCAGTTGTTGCATAGAATGCCTGGCCGTGCCACTGTGTATCCAGAGTCACAGAATGGTGTTCCTCATGTCCATAACCATTATAGTGGTAGCACCTCGTATTGGTGCTAGCTACACTAAGATCCATCGGCTCTTGACCAATAGGCTTTGGACTAGTGGCAGCGTCAGGCAAAACAAAATTGGTACCATGTTTCACTGGTATAGCTGTGATAGCCAGATGTGAAGTTTTACATTCACAGGATTCACTGACTATCTCCATAGCATAGGCCAACATGAAAGGGGCACTTGGCTGAAGCTACATTGGCTTCTGGGATGAGGCAATGATCTGATCTGCAAATCCTGCAGGCAGTTTCAAACAATACTTGTCGTACAGGGTATCCATTCGCACAGTACTGTCCACTTTTCACAGCATGCGGATATGCCCGGAGGAGCGCTTGCCAATAGGCACAACTTCGCACACCTATTTGGCATTCCATCCCGGGCAGATCACCTGTCGAGAAGCAGGAATGGTGACTGCTGGGTCCAATTACTTGCAAAAAGCGAAATCCACAAGAAGCCACAACACTACTGCATATCAGCCTTCAGCATAATGAATGACCATGACACCCTGCTGACGACTCCAGTGTGCAAAACAACTCTGCCTAAGGATCGATAAATTGCCAGGCCAAATCAAGGTGTTTGTCCGAGTGTGTGGTACACATTACCGCACCGCCTCGGTGTACCCAATTCTCCATCATGTGAAGAAGTACATTGACAATTTCCAGCTTCAGGTCACTGGCAAACAACGGAGGCTGATGCTGCTTACTGTGGGGTGTTGAAAAGAATACTACTCCACCACCATGGCTACCTCCACCGAAAAAAGCTGTCATGTCAAATACAGTATCAAATCTGCCACAGGAAGTGTCCACATATGGTAGTGGGCCATCTCGTGCGGTAGTAACCGTGCCAAGCTGGGTTTACAGTGACTGTACACAATTGATACGGCATCAGAGGTCATTGATTTGGGAGTAGTAGGACTGGTCGATTGTCGCATACAAATTGGTAATTTGTTGGCAGCTAATACACATCACATCAGCATCGGCCGCTGTCTGAGGCATGCAAGCTGTTCGTTGAATATGTTTAATCAGGCTGTAATCATTGGCTAGTCCTGGGAGATGCCATCCGAAACCTTCTCCTTTCATTCTGATTAGCAAATGCTGTTACAGCAACTTCTTAAGGCTATGCTCAACAAGGCCAGAACACAGTGCTGGCCAACCAGAATACATAGCAAAATGGTTGCAGCTGTGAGACGCAAAGTCCAACTATTCATCGCAGCAGGGGTCGGATTTGAACATCACTGTGTCTTTCGAGTTATATGGGCGGAATCTTCATTGTGCTGGGTGTCTTCAAACAATGCCCCACCAATATCCCGGTGTACCTCCCCTTCACAAGGTCACGGGATTTGAACGCTGCTGAGCATTGTATCACTGCAAGAAAGAGTAATGGAGAAGTTGCTACCAATTGAGTGGTTCGGAGATTGTTGAGCCTATTCGGTAGCTAGCGATGCAGAGGTCAATTGAACTAGTGCCAGGTAACGTGGTCAGTGCACTGCGGCAGAGCCGCACAGTGCCTCACCTTATGTACATGTCCGAGCCTCCCACATCACAGCTATATGAGGATTCCATTCACTCTATGATTGGTGTTAAAAGATAATGTAGCTGTTTTCAGGTGGTTTTGAAGATCACAGAAATGATACTGGAAAGGACCAGCATGGTTCCAAGGCACTGTATTTTTTGGTGAAGAGCTTCATGAATACCATCCTAACTGAAGAAGAAGAGACCCTAAAAGAACTAGTACACCAGGTGAAACAAATTTTGAAGCTGTACATAATTAGGAGAAGATTGAAATGGAAACACACCAATGAGAGACCTCTTGTTTACATACCAAAAGGTGAATATACATTTCATTAATTTTGAGTTGACTGAGGCAGAACAATCATAACTGCAGATACTTGTAGAAAGATAAACCATTGCTTCTACTTACTAAGCATGGAGGGTGAAAAGATAGTTGCAAGAATGTTTCTCATTATTGGTGGGAAATATTGAGGATTGCAACGATCTTTCCAGACAATTAATCCATGAATGGCCCCATAATAGTTGAGTTGATTCTCTGACTTTCCAATGGCTGAGATTCACATTACTGCCAATGCAGTTCAATAAACCAGTAGAGTATCCTGTACCTGACCAGGATAAAGTATAAAGTGAGATACTACTTCAAGAACCAGAAGCAAATAAAAATCCCTTTAGCAGTATCCCTTTTCCACAAAATGAGGTGCTCAGTTTCCCTCTTTCTAGCTTGGTTTATCATTTCACGTGGTGAGCAAGCTTGATATCTGGGGATAATATCGATATGTTCTTCAAGTGTCCAGAAAAGGGCAAATAACGATCGCACTGAACCGCAGCACATATTTGAAAATTTACCAACTTTCTCCATGTTTGTAATCTAACCCAAAGTGGGTTGGTCAGTTCTTAATCTGATAGATGCCAAGAATGCAGTAACAGTTTTAATGATGTGGGTGTGAACGAATCACACCAGGTATCGTTATGTGCTGTCTAGCTGGAGTGTACAGTGTTACACATACATGGCCACTGGACTATCCATTTCAGGGGCTATGATAACTATGCAAGTGATCTGTACAAATACTCATGAGTGGCCAATCTGAATGTCCTGCATATCCTGATAAGTCAATTCGATATTACCTTCCCCTCATATGTTCCATTGTAGTGTCTCATGAAATCTGTACAACGAAGTTTGTACACACAGGAGACATCTTGCCATCATATCTGCATGATGAACAGTACTAATGGATTGTTAGGATCATACAATTAAGGTAAACCTCTTTAGACATTCAACCAACTCATGGTTATCAACAGATGCACAATAGTCAAATGGTGCTATTTGTAAGACACTGCAGTATATAAATATGTCATGTGTCTATTGTATATATATATTCATTCAGCATGGAGGTGTAAATTGTTGATTTTTGAATTAATACTAATTAAATTGAGATTTCATTGGGATTGTTAATTAGTAATAAAAACTGAGTGATTAAAGCAATGTATGAGTGCTGAATTTATAAAATGAATCAAAGTATGATTTTGACAATAAAGTTGAAATGAAGCAGAAATGCTGGTTGAATGGTGGAAAGTTCATTTTCCATATTTTGGTTGCTAACGATTGACTGATTCAAACTCTGGTGGGATATATATTGGTTATTCTCGGAATTGCCAAACTGCACCTTGGAGGTGGCTACAATCTAAAGCTGCATGCTTCCTGCACCTTAAGATTTTAACTTGTTGTCGAATGATGATATCAGACTCTGTGATAACAATCCACCTACTTCGTCAAGGGTATGATTGATGTGTACTTGAAACAAAAGGCTGGCTAAGAATTGGGATATTTATGAAAGCACAAAGATTGAATCAATTACTGTTTGGCATACCAGAGAACCCTATATACATGTCGAAATATATTATATCAGATTGAGACATGTATATTCCAATCACACTATGAAATACTGACTGTACATAACATTGAGTTCAACAGTTTGATTATACACCATGGCTCAGGTATTCAATTCTCAACTGTGTTGAACAACTGATTGCTATAAGTCTTAGATATTCTAAACTACAGCAGTTCAGATAGCGTTAAGTACAGTGCTTAAAGTATACCTTGTACGTATGGTTGCACACTTCGCTTGCATCTCCAGCTCAGGCAGTTTTGACTGTGACCATTGTGAGATCATAATCCCCATCAGCCCAGCTGCCGCCCATGAGCCTTATGTTTGGTCCATATATGCAATACTCCCCTCTCTTGCTAGGCTCCAGGGAGCAAGAAATCAAACAAACAAATATCTTGTGATACCCATAGTAGCCTCCACATAACTCTGGGGGGCAAGTGAGCATGGGAAGAGTGCAACTGCAGCCTGAGGATGGCCATCTATATGAACAGAGAAATCAGTATTCCCAAAAAATTAATCAACCATAAATCATCTTACATGTACCAAAAACCCAGGGCATTCATGAGTATTCCTGCAATATTATCGCCTATAAGTTAATAAAAGTAACTGACTATGCCACTGTGCTGGCGATAAATTTGACTTTGAGAATTGTCATTGTTATGAAGCTTTGCTTCTGACACTGCAAGGAGATAGCTCTATTACTAGTGAGAAACACATTGCCGGCTTGAATTTTGAAGTTTGCACTGCCACTGGCCCAATTAGAATGGGAATACCCAGGGAGACTATTACTGATGCCGATTCTGATGCTATTGGCATTAAAATGTAGTCGACTATCAGCTGTAGTTTTAGAGGTAGAGATGTCTTGCTGAGGGGTATGTGATGTGTACATTCATGATTGCACCACTACTTATTAGTGCCGGATATCTTCCAATTTCTTCTCCCCTGATCCTCGGCCAAATCCAACCTGGCATTGGAATCCATGGGTGTCTAGACACCTTAAATGTGTTTCATGCCGAATTGTCTGAGAATTGTGGTGATGGAGTTTTAAGTAGTATCAAAATGCTGTAGCTGTGGAGATAGAGGTTGATGAGCCGGCTCCAGATGATTACTTTGTACGTAGCACTTTTCCAGTGATCACATTAAGGGCTATCCATAGCTTCTTGACTTCTTGCCACTTGACATACTATCAGTGGAGCTGAAGATGCTAGCAGTGCATTGCCGGATTTCTTGGTTACTGCTGCCAAATACTGTGTAATCTAATCCTCTCTGTGGAAGCACCAGCTGTGGGTGTCTTCTAATTCTGCTGCTGAACACTAGGCAGTCTGATCCTCTCTGTGGAGACACTGGCTGTGGAGGTTTTCTGCTTCTGCTGCAGAATGCTGGGCAGTCTGATCCACTCTGTGGAGGTGCCAGTGGCAGGCCATGCTGTCTGCATCTGTTGCAGAATGCTGTGTAGTCTAGATCTCTGTGTGGACGCGCCAGCTAAGGATGATGTTTTTCACATCTGCTGCAGAACTCTGGGCGGTCAGATCTGCTTAGTGGAGGACCCAGCTGTGGGTAATGCTTTATGCTTGAGCTGCCGTATGCTGGATAGTCTGATCTTCTTGGCAGAGGTGCTGGCAGTGCACATTATATAACTGTGTTGGTTGATTATCTTGTCCTTGGAGAGGCTTATCTCCATTAACAATTTCCTTGACATGTCCCTCAACTTGTGGTAATCCAAACATGTTGATCTCAATGCTTTCATGTTGGCTTGGAGTGTGTGCAGTTCATCTTTTGTCAAAGGTGACATCTGAGTGGGCCTTTGCAATCTGGAATTCAGGATTGCATCTTCTCTGCAATGTTGTTGAATCTGGTGAGTATCTGACTATGCTGCAAGGTATTGGCATCATGCTGAACGTGCCCTTTAGGTATGGAACTTCAGGAATGAGTCTACTGGGGTGTAGTATCAAAAATCAACATAGGATGTTGAAAGTTGTTTGATATGACATTTTGTTGCTAGCTGCATTGTGTGTAGGTTTGGTAAATCCATGGAGCATCACATATGGCAAATCATATTGCCTATTACTGTCACCTTATACCCTTCCTGGCTATAGAATACAATTGAGGTATTCATTGGTGCCTTGCTAATCACGCTGAGAGTGTGAGAGACTTGAGAGTTGATCTGGGTATGGCAGTTGGAGGTGCCCTCAGTACAACAGAAGTAGGGGAACTTGATGGTGTGATTGTAGATGCCTCTAGAGATACAATTGCTGAGGAGCATTTTCTGTTTCGAAATAAAGTTGTTTGCACAACACATACAATTGGTTGATTGAAGAAGAGCATGCAGAAAAGTAAAAGTATGTTGAGTTTCAGCTGGGTAGCCCTGTATAATGTTGATGGAACTGTATTGGGTGGCACTGACAGAGTCGTTATGTCAAGTTCAATAACTATCCGAAATCAGCGCTTGTTGAACATTCAGAGGTTTGTAGTGGCTGTGGCCGCCAGAGGATAATCAGCTAGTCAGAGGAGATTGCAGTTTTCGGCTGTAGCAAGTGCTGCTGTTGCAGTGGCTTTCTTTACTCTCCACCACTCCATTACACATTTCTAGATGACACAGCTGACCTTGATATGGTTAGGGACCCTGTCTTTTATTGCCTCCTCCACTGTTTCTGCCCTCCTCAGGGTATTTCCACTTGCTGAATCCATATGCAATACGGTTGACCAGTTTGCAATAGGACTGCTTTCTCTGTTGTCCATTTCTGTGGCAATCTCTGCTTTTACTGCACTCTCTGCATTGACTGTTTCCATTACATCATTGCTCTTTTGCTCAGCATTGTGAGGTGCCATGGTGGGTGAGATGGGTACCCCAGTGTAATGAGTCTTGAGGAAGTTATGGTGAGATTATGGAGATAGCTCATGATGGTGTTGAGTTGTACTGCTATTTAGGTGGCAATTGCACCACTGACATGGTGTAGGATACATGTAGCTTGGTTGCAGATCGTGAAAGAGATCATAGCAAGCATAATGCAGTTTTTCAGACAGTTGCAATTACCCAGCAAATACCCTATTGAAATAGTGATTCGCAGTAATCTTGTATATTCTAAACTACAGATGCTCATGTGATCTTATATATGATACTCAAAGTATGACCGGTACCCATGTATACACACATTGTTGCCATCTCCAGCTGCATCTGGAAAAACCATCATCATGGTGAGATCATGATCCCCATCAACTCAGCTGACACCCATAAGCCTTACATAAGATTCATATATACAACAAACTGAAAATTGTGCAGCTGACTATTTCTTAGCAGATAATTAATGTTTGGGTACATTTCACAACTACAATACAGTGAAGTTTGATATTTCAACACGTGGGACTGTCTGCATATTCTATTGACTCAGCCAGCTTTGACAAGCTTTGATTTCTTACTAACATATAATTACAGTCTGGACATGCCTCAGCACTACAAATCAGCCATGGATGTGATTGTACCCAGTTTGTATCATACTTGAATGTGTAATTTCACAATATAACCAACAAATTCTTTTCCACCTCAAATGCTTTTGACTTAGTGGCAGCAGTACAATCCTGTTGGTATCTATCAGACATTATACTGTTGAATATAGATATCTCATTCTGCTTGGTCTCTTCGAATATTATAATGTATCCTGTATAGGTTCATAACAGCCATTGGTACAATATCTTGACTACTATTCTAAACCTCAACATCTTTTTGAGGTAGATTGCAACTGCCCACCCAACATTAAATGCTGTGTTCTGGTCTATTGATAATTTCACTTGGATCAATCATAACTAAGAACAATATTTAGTTCTACATATTGAAGATCTTAAAATTGCTGTAGTGGTTTGGGCTCCTTCAATAGAGCTGCAGTAAGAGAGAGAGAATTCCAAATGAAACTTTCTGCTTAGTGAATCTGCAGATAAGCAGCAACTGCCACTTACTCTATATACTGTAATTTGTCAAAGTAGTTTAAATTCACAATACTTCTCATGCAAACTCAACAGAATTATCATATCATCCTATATATGGGCCACTGTGCACTGTGCAAGGTGTGGCAGTGGCTTTGCTACCCTTTGGAGGCACCCAGGTTGATTTCCAGTCCAGCCAACCAAGAGTTGTCAGTTTTAGCAGCTCCTCTGCTTCCAGATGTATATGGCTCTAACATACTCCTAGAATTCAAATTTGTTAAATTGTCTCTTAGCTAGCTAACTGTTATCTAAGTCATGGGTGAGTCTCTATTGTTTCAGTGGTAAGAGCGAGCAGATTGGCAACTGGAAAGATACCTTCTACTGGGTAACTCCAATCAATTCAAGTTCATGTAAGTCCATGAGTTTCACTTGGATCACAAAGTGTTCTATACATGAACTATCCATAAACTGATTCACTTTCACTTCATGGTCACCAATCTACTATATCACTAATATCCATAGTGCAGCTGTAAAATAAATGCTCCAAAATGCTGTTTATTTACAATTTCTAACCCAATAGAAGAGATATCATAAATCTAAGACTAAGTAGGCAAATAAGACATAGTCTATATTTTGTGTCTAGAACACTTTGTAATCAGAGCCAAACCCTTATTAGAATCAAAAAAGTAGGTCATTTGGGCTCTGAGTTTATGTGGTGGGTTCTTGCAATGATTAGCTACTTAGTCATAGAATTATGACTAATCCAAATTAATAAAGACACATCAGATACTTTAATAATTCATATTACAATAAATTGTGTGATCAGATTGCCATTAACAGAAAACAACGTAAGGGCAATTCTGCAAGGAAGTTTCTGTTGAGTGACTTAGTAGGTAACTGGAAACAGCTGCAGACAGTGTATCCTTGAAGACTTGAGAGTATAATGAATTTTACACATAATTTTCAGATTTTGATCAACTTCTATCTGCCAAGATTGCATGAAAATCAATTTGTAATAATGACTCAAGTTAAGAAAAGACAGATTGAGAGAGTGCAAATAACTATCAAAGCTAGGTGGGTCTACACTTTCAGCAATTGAATTGAATCCTACAGACAAATTCAAAGCTCAGTGCACCTCAATTTGCCTTGTCTGAATGAAATTATTTGTCAACCCACTCACAGATATAGTCTCAGATCTGTTAATAGCTTTCCAATGTTACTCCTATGACAGTTTTTTCTTTTTCCTCTTCCTTTTCCATTTTCTGTACCGTTTCCATTGACTCATCCATGTCCTTGATTGGTGGGATTGATTGCCGAACCATGTGGAAATTTTTGGGGATGGAGATTGTTGGTGTATTCTATAGTTAGGAGGGGGTACTGATTGTGAGATTTTCTAAAGTTACTCAGTGTGATTGCAGTCATCCATGTCTGCACAATTATTTAGAGGCATTTCTAACACTTAGTACCATTTTGAGTTCATCGTGTCATTGTCAAATTCTTCCTCACGAGAGGTCAGCCATCATACACCAATATTGTAGGTATCTCAATGTCCATGGATGTATATCACCAGTTGGCCTTTGCCATCTGGCTTAACTTAAGAAGGCCATTGTTATATGTGCAGTTGAGGTATCTCTTTAGCAACTAAAGTTTTCTGAATGTTTGGCTGATGGTCATACTCAATTGCAATATCTTCTCACCTCAGTTGGATTCACCTAGAATTCCCTGTTGTTAGGGATAGCGCTCCCAGTAGATACCCAGCTTCTTCATTGATTGTGTTTTACACTGCTGATTCAAGTGATTCCATTTGATCATCTGTTTAACTGTCCTGGAGCTGTCCATGGCCTGTAGATAGTTACTGAACTGTTGGTATTTCCACTTCCTCCCCTCTAGGTATCTTTCTGCAAAGTGTAATGGTGATGTAACCTGACCACTGACAGCATTGGTTATGATGCCAAAGATATTATGGTTCTTGAGTATGAAGTTGGCTTGACCTAGTGGGGTGAGTCCCAGAGTGGTAATCTCCAAAGAGTCTATTAATGCTCCAACAGATCAATTTGGGAAGAAATCATTGCTGAGTGGTCACATGGTTTTCGTAGAAATCAGCACTGGAGGAGGATGTGTAGGGATACTACAGCTTGCTGAGGGGAAGGCATATATTGTACGAGTGGTGGTAGTAGCAATGGCTGTGGTGGTAATGCCAGTGGTGGCAGTGGTAGTGGTAGCTGTGGGGGTGGTAATTGTGGTGGTGGTGGTGGTGGTGGTGGTGGTGGTAGTGGTGGTGGTGGCAAGGGTGGTGGTGGCTGCAGTAGAGACCAGATTTCTAGCAGTGGTGGTAGTAGCTTATAACACATCAATACTCATAATCTTGCTTAGTGCTGCTGCACTGTCATTGTTTGATGTAAAAATCATATTCCAGATGGTTGTTTGTTGGTTGTTATTCAGATGGTGATATCAGGTGCCATTGGCAGTATGCAATGGAAGTTGAAGAGTACAGTGAGGTTGCTGTCATTTCTGAAGATGGTTAGGGGGATGTGGGCAACTCCTTATATACCTGCAGTGGTATCTTTTACCAATTTCCCCTTGATCCAGTCTCTATGTGGTTCCTGGTATGCATAGTTTGCTCTTGGCAGATCTCTTCTGATTGTCTTCACATTTTCCTCTTCTCTGCTAATGCTTGTACTGATGATTTACACTAATCTTTCCCATTATCCTATTCTCTGTGGCAAATTTTGTGTGATTTTCTGTTGCAGTCATCTCCATTCGATATTGAGGTTACTAGTATGTTTCGGGAGAATGGTAGGAGTTTTTGGTTTAATCTAGGTATAACTCAGCAAATGGAAATATTCATTCTTCATCCATCTTGTAAATACACTGAATTGTGTTGTTTTGATAACTTAAACATTTTATTGTTCTCTGTCATTCAGTCTGTTCTTCATATCCATTCAATTCTTTTGCTTCAATATATTTCACTTGTGACTATTCTATTTAATTCCTCATATTTTGTTTCTATCCATGTATTGGTTCTCTTCCCTTTCTTCTGCAATATCCTTTCCCATCTTCCTTAGCATGGTATCTACAGTCCATTTATCCACCAACTATTTACACTTTGTTATATCCTCCACCCATTCCCATGATTGATTCTCATAGTCTTGCCACTTTACCAAATTGATCCATTGTTGTGGTATGTATGTTTGGCCTTCTACTGCTTCCACTTTAAAATTGTTGAATTTCGCTAATTCCTCCTCTTGTGCAATACTGGAAATACTCATTTGGGTACCATGTAAGCCTTTGTTCTAAGTGAAAAACTTTTTAAGTCAACTACCATCTATTCAACCTACAAGTTCTGCTCTATTTGGCTCGACTATTCGATGAGTCCCCAAGCTCTGATTGATTTCTGGCATGTGGTAGGGTTATCGCGCTCTAGCATCCACTTTGGCACTGCGATATAGCAGTGTCTTAGATATGTCCAGAAGTACCAAATTGAGAATTTGGATATCATCGGATTGGTGGTTGCTGGCTTAGTCTAGGTAATGATTGTTTGCATTTCTCAACTGCTTTAAGTGTTGCACGGCAATGCCTAGACCTCTTCATCCATACCATGATTGGCTTCATCTGACCTCTATTTATGTTTCTGAATGATCGATTCTTCAAGTCCAATTGGCTGGTTTTCCAGAGAAAGTTTTTAAGTGGTCAAGATAGTAGCACATATGTTATTGAGGTACTGATGGTGGTTTATAATAAACTGGATAACTTGATGAAGTCAGTCTACCTGTTCTGCCAAGTATCAGCTCAGTGGGACCTGTGAAGTGAAATTATCACATCAGCGACGACCCGAGTTTCCGTCAGCAACACCCGGGTGTTCCGGACGGCTCTGACGGATCTGACGGAACCTCGTACCCTCTGACGGAGAATTACACACTACCCGCCGCTCAGGCGATGGGTTGCGTTGCACATGTACCTCCTTAACTTGTTGGTGACGTATACGCACCATCAGAATGACATGTGTGTTACACTTTTCGCAGTGGCCGCAGTTATGCTGAAGCCGTTTTTTCTCCGGCCGCCGCTTCTTTGGAAATGCTGCTGGTGCACCTGGAAATCATAGCTACTACTTATCATTCAACGATTTTCAAAACTTAGGCATTCAGTTTGTAGTCTCATCTATGTATCTATGTATCGATATAGCTACGTATCTACACATGGTTTATCTGGACTGGCAGCATGCGGTGATTGTTCTCCGTTACCCCTGTATCTCCGTACACCCGCCGTCGCTCATTAACCATGTACCTAGAGGCTGTGATTGAGCGAGTTGAGAATTGCACTTGGAGGCCGAGATCGAGTGAACTCATAGATGCACTGGGAGGTCAGGATCGAGTGAACTCAGAGATGCACTTAGAGGCCGTGATCGTGCAAACTTGGAGGCCGTAATCGAGCGAGTATGGAGATACACTTGGAGGCGGTGATTGAGCGAGTTTGAAGATGCGCTTGGAGGCCGTGATCATGCGAAATTGAAGGCCGTAATCGACCGAGTTTGGATATACACCTGGATGCCGTGATCGAGTGAGATTGGACGAGTACTCGCAGGCAGTCGATGGACGGCACGCCTGGTGCTGAGACTCTATTCATCAGTTAGTTAACTCGCAACCGTGGGAATGTGAGAAGGTGATTTTACTCTTCAGCTCTCATAGAGAGCTGGCTGATGGCGGTCGATCGTGTAGGGAGGCACATCGGAAGCTAACGTGACATTCAAGGGTCAACTCGTAATTATGAGAATGAAGGGAAGACAAACAATATTGCGCGGATGCTGTACTCGGTGTATGCTGTACTCGGTGTCGACTCATGATCATGCCATGGAGAGATAGAGAGGGATGACTTAACTTTGTGTTCTGCGATGATGGTTGAGATGTGGATGAGAAAGAGAGAGATGGGGGATGGAGATGAGAACGATGTGGAGGATACGAGCGGATATGAGAAATCAGGGGTACGACTTGCCTGATTGGGTTGGGAAGACCTTGTATTGGTGTTATTACACTCTGGATCGCAGACTCGTACATGCCGTATCGGGGATCGTAAAATGACTCGCACACGAAATTCTCTTAAGTCCCAGTTTCTCATGATGATTTGTCCCATCTCCTCTACCATTACCTAAGAACACGAAGTTAAGTCATCCCTCTCTATCTCTCCATGCCATGATCAGGAGTCAACCTGGCTCGAGGAGCATGGGATGAGGGTGAGAGGTTATGATACTCCCCGGCCGCGAGGATTCACGCAATTGCGTTGATCTACGAAACCGTGGAAAGAGCGATTGAGATCAAAAGATGGGAAAGATACAGTGTGTATTTCGTATAATGCGATGATGTCTTTCTACACCAGGGCCTGCATTGCAATCCCTTCGTATTATGTGATGATGTCTTTCTACTCCGGTCTGCATTGCAATCCCTTCGTATATTGAGATGATGTCTTTCTACTCCGGAGTCTGCATTGCAATCCCGATGCAAGCGTGTACCGAATGAACCCATTCTGACGTATGGTCACAGTTGGCCACAACGCCATAGTGTTTGTTTAACATAGGAGACTGGCAGAGCGAGAAGAAACGCCGAAACAGCGATCAGAGGGCGATATGCAACCCGACGCGTGGTATTGACGCCAGGCGCGGAGTAATCCGCCACCGGGGTGTCTCTGACGGCTCTGACGGAGCGCGTCCTCTCCGACAGAGCCATTCCGCCCAGACGGAAATGTTTTTTGCTGATGCATTAAACATTATAGTGATTAATCGGCATGACACAGTTTGTATTCCCTGGAATACTTCAACATATACTTCAAGCAAATTAGAAACTCCTGTACCAACACGTATTGAAGTCACTGCAAGCATGTTGGATTAAGTGAGAGGAGTTGGAGTGTTAAATAACAAGTGTTAATTTCAGGAGAGATTCAGAATATATGAGGGGTTTTCAGCAAACCCCTATAGTATCATGGAACTCCGATGACTCGTACAGAAGCACTCTGAGAGTCTTTGAAATCGGTTTAGGAGCACATCAGAGAAGAGGAGTAAACTTGGGAAGCAGCGGGAGGTGTTGCCCAACCAATGTCGGAATCATAAACAAATTTCAAGCGATATCTAGGTTCTTATAGATATTAATTCAGAATACAGCAGGTGTTATTTGAAACACTCTGGATGTTAACAAGCAATCAATTACCATTAACTGACAATATAATTCACGGATTATTGTTCATTATCTCCTCTAAGTCATACTTATGCTAGCTAATATCTTCAACATTGGATTTTTTGCATCACTACTTTAAGGGACTCAAGATACAGATGAGCAATATGAAAATCAAGGCTGGTAAACAGAAACAATGGCCTCACTGAGCGATCGAATGTTGTCAGCATTCTATGGTTTTAATGATATTGACTACATTTCCTGTCTCAGCAGGGCGAATGAATGCTGGAATACACTGTTCATCAACAGAGCAATGGTCCTGGATACTCTGCTTGTATTTGTTGATGATTTGTACCTCATGAGTTAGTCAAATTTAATTGCAGACATTCAGCTCGATTTGAGATTATCTAATAATGGTGGAACAATATGTAAGCTATGTATGAATTAAAATGGCGTCGGAGAGACAATTTAATATAGTTGTGTAACATCGAGCAACAACTTCCAGGGCAAGATGAACCTATATGTGGCGACAGATTTGAGCACAGTCAGCACACTGATAGGTTTTGAGTGGAATGCGATAGAGCTGCATCGACTTTAGTTGTTGTGTATAAGTCAATTTGACTTAGACAGTCAGTGATATCAGGTTAATAGAAAGATTTAGCTTAGTGGCTATGGTACAACCCACTATGAGCCTGGGGACTTTGCAGATGTGACTAACTCGACTGCAATTTAGATATTGAAATGTGGCATTATTGATGTCGTGTTGGCGGAGTATAGTGTGTTTCTCCATCACACAAACATGGCCACTTCCACAGCGAAATCAGTTGAACCGATTGATGGTATGGACTACAACAGCTGGTTTAGGAAATTGATTAACTCCTGGAATAGAAGCTGGTTTTTGGCATTGTGCAATGTACAGGAGAAGCACTGGATGCAATAGACACAACTGAGAGTAGTTTACATAAAAGGTTGCATGGGCTAGTGCAGATGACCATCCTCGTCATGATGGAGGAGTCCCTGCACCTGGATAATGACTCTCCAGAAGGTGTGATAACACTATGAGATCCACTGAATGATGACTACATGCCCACCAAAAAGTAGAATGTGTGTGCTGTGTGAGATGCACTGTCCAGGATCCGATTGCCATTTCACTTCAGGTCAAGAATGAACACTATTCTTATGTCAGATATGAAGGATTGAAGGCTATTAACTGGAGGTGTGTACCAATTGTGTGCTGATAAATGGGATATGTTATCATTCTATACCACCTTCGGCTAGTAAAAATTGTAAGGACTCTTATTAAAGATCCCACCAATGGTGTAAAGTTCGGTGTGTTTGAAATTGAACTTCTTTGATTTTCTGGTAATTTTGAAATTTCCAGTGGAAAACCACACATTGTTTCCACCCTGAAAAGTTATTTCTTTCTTGCTACAATCACTTAATTGTTGCATTTGAGCCTTTGGCAAGTCCTCTTTGAGGAGCTAGCATGCCTTTTACACAACAGCAGCCATGGCATCCACCTGTATATCAATACTCTAGTTGAATAGAGACTTCGGTTGTTTAAACTGCACTAATCTATTCTAGTGGATATCAGCCCAGATTGGTGCCATGCATATTCAGTGGTGGATAGACATGTTTTATTCATAGTAAGCTAGCTGTAAGAGTTGAACCCATTATACTGCTTGGAATTGCAGAAAGTCTGTAAGTAATAGCAAATAAACTGCTTATGGTGCTCCGTTTGGCCATTGGGTATGCATGACAGAGCAGATTTGGAGTTGGTCATCAATGCTCAGTGGAGAGCAGACTGATATCCATCATAAACTGGAGACTTCTATCCCAGGATCGGTAATGGTATTGCCTTGGACACTTAGATTACAAATTCTGTGTTCAAAATACATCTATACTTGTGCTGGAATGTTAATAGCTTTTCAACTGGGGAGGTATAATGCCATATTTGCCAATCAGTTGACAATTACCAGAATCCCTGTGTACTCAGACATGGTTGACACAGGAAGGTCAGTAGTACAGTCCATTGTGACTTCCTTCCATTGTCCAGAATGCAGTTGGAGTGGCATGTTGACTTTCTTCCAGGCAGGATGCAGTATCCTACTTTGGTGGCATTACGTGTGGTTGGCAATGTATTGCCATATGGCTGCATCCATCCCGGGCCTGTAGAAGTCTCAAGACATCCATTGTGTACTTCTAAATGCTCCAAAGTAGCAACATGCAGGGTTGCAGTTGAGAAGAGTTATCACGTGGCTATACAGCACTTCAACCGGCAGTACATGTTTTCTCGCTTACTATGTCTAAGCTCATGCTGTACGTTATCATTGCCCCCTCAAGTTGCCAGCCTGTATCGGCAGATCAGGATAACTGACATTTGGAGTACACAACATTCTGCAATTTACGTTGGTTCAAGATCTGGACTGCCAAGATTACTGGTATGACGAGATTCTACTGTCCTGTAGCAGTTTGCAGGGACGGCAATTAGTGTGCAATTGGCTTCCAATATTGAATTGTGTGTTTATGTCACCTTGACAATATATTTTCATTATTGATCGTACTCTGTAGATACTCGATCACAATGTTAAGTGACATCACCATTTCTGCCCATCTAGCATCGCTGGGGGAAAGCACTTTGGCATATTGCCAATCCCTGAGGTTTGAGTCATCACTCTGAACTACAATTATATGAGTTGTACCATCAAGGTAATGTCAACATTATGTAATCATTTCCACAATTGCTCACATGTTCCAAATATACATATTTCATGTCTGTTCAACCAGACAGTACTTTCAGATGTACAAGTCAACCTGTTGGAGGATTCTGGATCCATCACAAGAATAGCAAATGCCAGCAATCCTGAACCCAATGGCATCATTCTTCAGAATATCCAGATATTGCAGGTCAAAAAGCTTCAGGATTGGGGTGTCAGTACAGGATTTTTTGAAATTTCAACATATGAGTCCAGTATTCCAAGGCTACTCACATCTGTATGTGTACTTGCTCCTCTGTTTGCTGTGGTTTAGTGTGCATGCAGCCTGGGCTGATATCAGTAAACCTGGTAGGGGAAATTCAACATTTCAGTATTTGTGGATGAACTGTTGTTTGAGGTTTGCAAATGGAACCAGAACTTGTACATCCCAAACTGACCTAATTGTCTACCTATCCCCATTGGTTGATATCTTATCAAATTCCAAACTGATCCCTTCTGCAGTGATGACAAATCTATTCAAGTAGACCTCTGAGACTCCAAATTTGTACTATTCAATATTGCAATAGAGGTTGAATTGCTGCAGGAGTTTCAGCACTTTTGTCAACTACTCTGCCTACTTCTTGTCATTTGACCAGCAGTTGAATATGTTATCAAGATGGCACAAAGTGAGGTCGTCAATATCGGATGGTAGGCATTAATTGATAAGAGGATGAAAGGAGACTCGTGTATTCATCAAGTGCTAGGGTATATCCTGCCATCCAAACTGGCTGTAGCGGGTCTCAAATGCTGTCATGTACTTGTTCCATTGCTTTGATACAGATGAAATGATACATGTTTAGGAGGTTGAGTCTGGTAATGATTCCAGCTCGGCACACATGATCCAGCATTTCCAAACTCATTACAATATGGTAACAATTTCTTACTGTAGCAAAGTTGAGTTCCTGATAGCCAACACACAGCTGCAGGCCTCAGTGCTTCATCTCATTGAATAGAATCAGTGTTGCTGCCGGAAATACAGACTGCTGGATGAAACCATTGGCTTGATTTGTTTCAATGTAGACGATAATTGTTTTCTGTTCAAATTCCAATTGTTTGCCAATCTGCCCAAATGGCAGATTGTACCCAGGCTACAGATCGATTGGTTGGTCAACAGGTTAGTGCGGTGGGAGTGTTCCAACGTTCGTCCTGCTGCAGACCTCCACAATGTCAGAATAGGGAGATGAGATATCAACTTCGTCATCAATGATTACGATCGCGATATTTATTTGTGCAGATACCTATCTTCGTTTGGTTGCAATACATTTTAAGTAGAATTGGTAAAGGGTAGGAGTCGCATGAGGCTGTATGAGAATGATTAGTGACAATACGCCCAAGCCCAACTATCCCAATCCTGCATTTGGCTGTTGGGGAGCCAGCAGTGGTTATTCAGGATTCAGATGTGAACTGGCTTCCACTATAACTGCCACCAATGCTCTCTGTACTCTCCTATTCAACATTGACTGCGGTTTAGCATGGTTTGAATTCCCAATTTGACATCTTCCTGAATTTTGCCTTCTCTCAGGAGTCTAGCACCATTGCCAATTTGCACGATGGAGATCCCAGCAACCTGAATACCTGCATGCAATCAATATAATGTGGTGGCCCCCAGGGACTTAATGTTTCTCGCTTAGGGTGATTATTGAAAAACGGAGCTTTCCACACCGCAATCTCCTTGTGGTGGTTCAGTGATTGTGTGCTCAGTTCTTGGATTCCTAATACGCAGCTGCAAACCTATCATGTAGCTTTTGGACCAGTCAAGTTCAGAATTCATAGACAGGAAGGATAAGTGGCCAAGTATTTGGATGTAAGCTGCCATAGACACAAAGAAGCCATGATGTTGTTTAACTAGTTTCAAAGTATTTAAATTCTGACACCAGATTGTCATTTTCCAACTATCTTTCACTGACATCATGGTCTGGGTATAAATGCATACTATGGTAATGTGTGCTAGTTCTGATAGCAGTTCAATTTGCTGAAGCAGTCTGGGCCCCATAAAGACACTGGTTGCTCCACAATTAATAAGAGCTCGAATGCATTTCCACTGATTGTGTACATTTCACACATAGTGTTCATGTACTATGTGCGCCATATTTTGTTATATCATTCGACATACATAGTAACTTTACGTGTAGGCCAGTGGAGGTTCTAAAATTACTCTCGATTTCTATATAAGCTGTTTCGGTTGTATATTATCCAAAGTTGCCCTTACAGACTGCAATGAAATTGTATTAAGACCTGGCTTGTTCACATCCAGTGTCTGTAACATTGCTAAGTACATTGAGAAATGGACTGGAAATCTGACTGGTTGTTATTGAAGGATCGCTGGCATTGGAGTTGAATACAGCCAGAGCTAGGTGTGCGATATTTTGCCTGGTCTGGGAGAGACACCATACAGTATTGTGTGTAGGAGTATGCATTGTAATCACCACTGTATTTTCCGATATCCAGTATTTCCCTGAGTGCCTGGTTGACATCCATCAATACCGACATTGACTGTTCCACCCTATTGTGTTTGATATTAATCTTTGGCTTCCCCTTGTGCTTGTACTCTCCTTCAGGCATCTTAGGAGTTGACTATGGTGATTCTACTGGCTCCAACAATAAAGGTGAGAATTGAGATTTCTTGCACCACCTTGGTGTAAGTGGTCCAGATGCCTTTGAAGCGATTACTGTTGATGTCAAAGCTTATTGAATTATAACTTGTATTTCAAGGCCTTAGCACATCTGAATTGTACATCCAAGGTCTCAAACAGGTCTTTGCCAATTGAAATCCGTGGTTTGACCTGCATGTTCATAGCATGTTGAAGTTCTGACCATGCCATATGATTAAGGACAACATTGTGCAAAATAAGATTACATCTGGTTCTCTTCCAATTTGCATTTATTGAGTTGGTGTAGCTGCTGACGAATTTATTTGATGATTGCTCATACATCTGTAAAACGATCAGTGCCAGGATGAGTTAATGGAGATTATCACCATATGTCAACTTCATTTCTTCGGTGAATATTTTGAACTCTTGCCAGCCTAGTTCTGCATTGCCTCTGAGATTGCTAGCTCACTTGGATTAAGGAACAACCTGCATCTGGTGTTAACTTGCATCAGGATGGCGAGAGCGGCTGACTAGAAACAAAATCACATAGCATAATCATTTGGAACCCAGATTCAGGAAAAGGTGCATATGAGAAATGTAGTTTGACTATATGGACTGACAACTCATATCCAACTCCCTCAGTCTGCCACAGTACTGTACAAAGTCAACTATTTTGAAGATCTTCAATCGACTGGAATTAGGAGTCTTGTTTGGTTTGGTAGACCCATTCCAGTCAAGCTCAGCATGCATCCAAGTAAGTTCTTTCTCACATTTGACATGTTGTTCAAAGAGTAGTTTAAGAATCATCTCAACCTGCCCTATCATCCCCTTATTACCATCACAGGTGAGCATTAACAAGAAATCATCAGTAGGTGATTCTGGCTCAGGGCAGACAGGCTATTTGTTATCATCTTAGTCTTCTTTGTTTTGCACGCATTCTTTCTCATCCTGATCTTGATCATCCCCATAACGCCAAGCATCAATAATGTTATCCTCCAGTAGTAATGAATCCTGTTTGGGGTCAATATGGGTAATTTGTCAAATTGATATTGGGAAGTATTTCAGGCTTGCAAACCTACAACCATTTCTGATGGAATGGATAATGATGTCCTTGGTGATATGGAGAGGTAACTGACTATAGATTCTTGAATATGTATGATTTGTGATGCACTGAAAAGGAGCAAGCTCACCCAGCTACACAAGTTAACCATATCAGATATCTGAAAGACTGAATATAATCTAATCATTTGTAGGCCCTCATCCAGCCCAGTTGCCATAAGGCTGATAAGTATGGTACATAGTTGCACACAGCACACAAGAAGGATCAGGCAGAGAAGTAAATAGTAAGATTTTGGTAAGAGTCGAATTGCTAGGGTAAAACCTATATGCAAGTGGTTACCTGATACTGGACATATTGCATACCCAAGCCATCACATACATAGCTGATATATTAGCTGCCAGCTCTATCCCAAAGCCCCATAATGATATACTCTACCCAAACTGGATCCAATATGCCTTCTGGGTCATACCATATCAGTTAAATACTAATCTATAGATCAACAGATAGACAGAAATTGACACCAGATGCTATACTGTGCCATACTCTGATCTCCTCACAAATAACCACTCCTCTACCCATATGCATCAAGTAGTAAATTATAGACCATTCCAGAATTTTGTATATGACTGACCAGTCACCATCCAGTATATCAAATTTCAGTCATATACTACTATCAAGATGATATGCAGTTCTCTTGTATAGTGATGAGTATTGTATTGAAGAATTCTATTGTAGGTACTATTCTAACTAGCCAAAGCATCATGAATTCATGCTTGCATCCTCTTAGTCCCAATCATGTGTTATGCTGTCTGTTGTGCAGTTACTGTAGGTGATACTGTTGGTGTTGGTATTGTTGTTGATATTGAAGTTAATTCTCCATGATGACAATTTGAATTAGATACTTCCCTCCAAGTTGGATTTTCCATCTAGATTTGCCCTTCCAAACCCTGACCCATGGATTATAGATACACATCTGGAGCTTGTAAGTAACAGCAAATATATTTTCATGGCTGTCGATTTCAGATTGAAGGTACAATCAGTACAGCTTCTAATAATGCTTTCTTTTTAACACAGTTGAGAACTTAACATACTTTCTAAAGCCAATACCACAGTGGCCACTACCAGCATCTTAGAATACCCATATCAAATTCTGAGCTCAATCTAGTAAATTATCTGCCATGCTTCCTTGGAGTTTCATTTCTATCTGCTGACTTCTCCCTAGTATCCATTGTGTATTGCCCTCACAATTTCCTTATGGAATTCTATTAAAAATTTGTCTGTCAATATCTTGTTGGCTAGTCACCAGTTGTTCCATGATCAAATTCAGCCCTATACTTTCAGCAGAGAGATTACTCAGTGTGTTGAGACCTTTGGACTGGCAGTGAATTTAACCTCTGGCAGTGGTAACCCAATGTTTCATAAGGGTTCTCCCTTCACAGCGATCATGGTACTTAATGACAGTTAAAAGAATGTGGGTCATGGAGTTACTAGTGGTCTAGTTACGTGGCTAGCATAACACCTAATCAAGCCATCACAAGTGAGCCAGTCATGCGGTCCTTATCAGGATTATACATGAGTCACATGTCGATTGAATAAGCAATACAGCTTAGCGGATCCACTTTTGATGATGCAGCTATATTGTTATTACTGGGAAGCAAGAGTGTCATCTAGCTTCAGCAGTGTGGATAGTTTACAACCATGTTCACTACTCGGATACTAGTGGAACATGTCTGTTTGGTGTGGGGTATCCTCCGCCACACAGACACATCAGTTGATAGTCATTATGCAAGCACGTGGAACTCTGGACACATTGCCTCAGGCAATAAGAAGCACTCAGGGTACTTTCCGGCCAGTGAGAACGGTCTCGACCTAACCATGATGTGACTGAGGGAATTATGATGTGGGCTGCAGATAAGAGGCCGGAAGCAACCCTGCCCAGTGGGTTGAGTTGGAATGCATCGCAATGTAAGATTCGGTAGATAATATGAGATGACATCTTAAGCCCTAAGTTGGCAAAGAATCGGCTGGTCACCAATTGAATCTATGTCCCAAGCCGAATAGCCTATATGGTGAGGCATTGATCTGCAGTATGCACGTGTAGCTATGATTGGATAATATTCCAACTACTGTAACATACAGAAGCAAGATGCCAAAGTTGAAGTTATGATCTGCTTTAGTATCGTGCAGAGGATAGCCCATAATTACATGGGAGAGTAACTCTTTAAATCCACTCATGCCAGTTTGGCATTTAATATCATATCATCATGATAGCCTGTAATTGAACGGGAGAGTAATTCTTCAACACCAATCATGAATGAACATAATAACCTTTGGGAACTTGTGGATGCAATGTGGAAGCATCTATCATTTGTCTGCTACATCATAGTCTGAAACTTGTTCTGAAGGAGTCTCATCTTGAAGACCTGGCTATAAAGAGATCACATTGCTCTGGCAATGGGAAGAACATGCTCTACAAGCGAAGAGTCAGAAACCTACCAGCGAAAGAAGAATCTAAAATATTGTTGCATTTTTATGACACCTATACCTATACATATTAATAGTAGATATATTGTAATACTATTAGCATTTGTACATGATAGCCCCGCCTCATGCCAATTACTGTCGAGCATGAGGTAGATGTACTAAAGTGGGTGTTCCGGATGTTGAGTCATACATTTCACAAGAAACAAAATCGTTTTGCAGCTCAGTGCGTTCAGTGGCTAGCAGCGTTAGTTGGATTACAAGCAATATTAGTCTATGATTTGGAGAATTGAAGATTTCTATCTGCAGGAAGCAATCAATCAACGAGTACAGCATTGCAAGCTGTCTCGATCGGTCCAAGAGACATTCATCGACAGTCGTCGAAACCTGAATATTCAATTGTTCGCGAAATACCCACCACCAAGAGCTGTTTTCAGTGGGAGACACTTGTATCCAAGCCGCAAAATGAGGTGGAGGATCGATCAGAAAGATACTGATATGATCTGCTACATCGCACCAGGCAAGGCAGAGTGAATACTCAATGGTAAACCAACAAGCAATGAAATGCTGCGTGAAAGTGAATATGGAAAGCAAAGTGATTGCTTGAAAGGCAATAGAATCTTGGGCCATGCAAGAGTATATATACTGAAAGGAGAAGCACCCCCCTAACAATGTTGACCTGAACACATCATTTACTCCTGATAATCATCTTTCTGTACTTATGCTAAATGTATGCTGTCATGGAATCATTCCTTTATGGAATCCTCGTATCACTGTTGAGGTGAATTGGCCAACATATAACATAGAGAGCTAATCGTGGACACTCCACTGTACTTCTTGGAGTATCCAGAAGTAATCAGTGAGAATCGAGCTGTTCTGGCTTGAGGAGCATACTTAGAGGATGATAGGATTTGACAGGACACCCAACAATGAGGAATCACAAAACTTTATTGTTAGAAATGGTTCTGGACTGTTCCTTCGGGTCCGGGTACCAGTCAGTACTATACCATGGTCACATCGGCAGTACGGGTAGTCAATACACCCGAACTGTCCATTCGGGTACCGTTAGATGGATTTCTCAGAACCTGTCTGAATTGGGTGGGTCGTCAGCAGGTTGTCCAGCGGGTACATCTGTAGATTCTTTTAATGCTTTCGTTTTTGCTGTTCCATAAGTGTATCTTATCCAAATCACTTAATCAACATCCAGTGATAGCTTTATGCATGTTTTGCAGTTTTCAATATCGATTATTTTGGAATCCATGTTTTTCCTTTCATATTTTGTATTGTTGTCTCTTAAGGCAGTCAATGGTTCTGTTATGGGCTCAAATTTCCATGCGATGCCTTGATAATGCAGGATACAAGACCAAAAATCATTGAAGCTCAGTTGACACTCAGTTTCAGGATGGGGCAGGGAGTGTGCCACTGTTGTTTTTGCCGCTAAAGGTGGCCAATACCTGATTCAGGGATGTCTGCAACCAGTTGCCATATACATAACCCAAGATGCAAAGCCAAAAATTGTTTACCGGCTAGTGACGCTCATCTTCACCATGGGGCAGTGACCATGTCACTTTCTCTTTTACCTACAAAGACTCCCAATGCATTGGACATGCATGACAGCGACCAAGTCAATTGTCAATTACCTTACTTACATAACCCAAAATCATTGACGCTCTGTTGATGCTCGTTTTCAGAATTGGGCAGTGACAGTGTCGTTTTCCCTTTTGCCTATAAAGGCTGCCAATACAGTCATTATGTATAACCACTACAAAATCACATTATAATTACCTGACTTACAAGGCTCAAATCGTTGACATGCTGTTGACGCTAATTTTCATGCTGCGGTAACAAGGATATCATGCACTGTTTTGCATGAACATGCCACCATTATTTCATATATGAATATTTGGCAGAAATCACCCCCTATATTGACCAAGATGCCACGCCAAAAATCATTGACATTCTGTTGATGCTCATTTACAGAATGGGGCAGTGACCGTGTCACTGTCACTGTTTCATATAAAGGCTGCCCATACGTCAGTTATGCATAACAGGGACCAATTCACTTATCAATTATGTTACTTACAACACCCAAAATCATTTACGCTCCATTGAGGCATATTTGAATGTATTGTGTAGTTAAAATCTGCCACGATGGATGACTGTATGCGTATTTATTTGACTTTTTTTGTTGCCTTTCTGCCTGATTGTGACTGGGCCCTTTGGCGAAGCCGAGCCCAGTAAAATTCATTCATGGGTCACTCTCATAATACTCAAAGTTAAATACGTTGCTCAGTGATTCACTTCCCCACTATACTTCTGTATATCAACCAATAATCGCATGCGACCGCTGACTATTCTCTGATAACATTACTGTAGGTTAATTTCTCGGTGAAGCAACATATAGAATCTGGTGAAAACATGTTGACCCATTCTGTCCTACTTTTTCTTGTTTCCCTTTTTCCTACCAGTTTCCATTCCATTGCCTATCAGCAACCCTGTATCTGCCATTTTCATCGATCTCCGCATTGGCCAAATCAATCCCGGAAGAGTTGCTGCAGCACCCAAGTCACAGTGGTATGGGCTTGCCGGATTCTCGATACCATTGTCCAGCTCTACATCGAATTCGGCGTCTGCCATCTAGTTGTCTCTGCTCACGCTTGGATTATCTAACTCAGCACTCCAGTTAAGCCAATTTTCAGTATTGGAAATGCTTTCAGGTGCACTTCCTTCATCACTTTTAGCATTCGGCGGACATTCAATTCACGGGTTCATCCTGCAGGGTGGTCCTTCGAAGACAAAGCTGGCGGCAAAGGTGATCTCTTACACAATTGAAATGCAGCCGGACAATCATGTTGAATGTTTGACCAGGATACTTTGATGATCTCTTCAGTATGTGAAATGTATCCTACAGCTGTCACTCGCTTGATTTGAGCATGAGATTCCTTCTCTGCAGTATGTAGATTGGGACTGCCCTGCCACATCTCCAGAAAGTTGTGTGTCCTGGCCATTTTGTGCGATATTCTTTCCTCCACCTCTTTCTGCAATTCCAAGCTGTTTTCTGTTTGTGTGGTATTGAACATTGGGTCATTGCCAGCCAATATCCCGTAATTGGCTCAAGCAAACTGTCTCGCTACGGCTGTTTTGTCAAGGGTCTTGCTTGTGGTTGTTGAATGCATCAAGCGGATTACGTCTTGCCCAAGGGATATACTGGCCTCAACTTTGATACTAAGTTGTACGATACAGAGTATGTTACCTGCCACATTGGAGAGATTGGCATACTTTGAGTGTGTTTCCTCTGGTTGGCGACACCAGTTGGAGATATCCGGTACCCAAAATGTAATGCTAATCTCCATGCTGTCAGAGTGGTAATTCTGAAGATTTGGATTAACTTGCCCCCAGTACTTTGGTGATTCAGGCAGTGAATTCAAATAGAGCCTTGCAGCAGTCGATAAGTGCACTGGGTGGTCGCTTCATCTGGGTGACGTTTCAGCCACATTTTCATGCATTAAGTATTATTCATCATCACTGCACAAATCATATTGATCAAAGGTAGATTGAGCAGATGCAGAAGTCATTGTAGAGGGGAAGAAGTTGTTGCTCGGTATCTTTTTAGGTTTATCGACGGACGATAATCTATGACAGGCACTGTATTCATTCTCCACATACTTCAGAAATGCCTCGTGGCATTGGATAGTATATGAAGTCTCGTTCCCAGGATTGATATCCATTCCCTGGTCCCACTTCCTCAATGCTCGCAACCTGAAGAAAGGATTAAGGATATGTGCCTAAATGAGAGACATACCAGTTGATGGAGTAATTTGAGCATAATATTTTGACATGAGTCTTCTGTCGGGCAAACCTCACAGTGAAGTGTAAGTCTTCCTTCCATTGAGTCTTCTTCTGAGCTAAAGCTTGCATAACACCATCAATATGATTGAACATATCATTGTGCACATTGAATATGTTATGTAGAGTCACTGTATGCATTTTCGACATCCACAGGGTCCAGTGTTGGAATGGCCTCAACACTTCCATGACGTACTTGACAATGGTCCATTCATTCAGTGTTGTGAACAGTGGCCTAAGATCATGATATTTTCAATCCTTGAGCCACTCGCAGGGGAACTCTCGTAATTGGCAGTCTTGCTGAAGCAACTCCAGTGATCAATTCTAGCGAGTTTTGAACTCCTTAAGTGGTAGTACTGCGATTTGTACTTTGCCTTTTTGACAGTCGGTGAACTCGTTTTGATGACCAGGTCACAGCAGGATCAATAGAGCAAATGTTCGATGCTTTACAAAGGCCATTTTTAGGTCTTTCAAAATTTCTTGAAATACATACTTTCTCAATTTTCTTTGCTAAACCTGGTCTTATAGCCGACCCGTTGTTGATTCTGGCGTTGCCCTGTCTTCACAGTCTTGGACTGTTCACAATGTCTGTCCGTGCAATCTCTCCAAATTGCTGATCACGCTCATGGGGATCCCAAGTCTTGTTACGGCCTTTTACACCGAGACTGCTCATGAACGCACTTAAAGCATGGTGATTGACATGCACCATGCACGGCATGTGGTTTCTCAATGGAGGCCACTTGATTCTGGCGACCTCAACAGTTCATTGTAGTTTCCAGGTCATTGAGTTATGGGAGGAAGCGTTATTGGTCATCATTCCCAGTAAACGGCGGTCAGGAAGCCCAAAACAATCAAGAACTTCCTTCAAATGGATGGCTAGCCTTTCTTCAGTATGTTGACCTTTGACCAATTATCCTCAATTGGCTTTCAGAACAAGAAAAGAACACGCTATCAACCTCATTGAATGAGAGTTGTACTTCTAGCAATGCCAACTTTGGATCCATATAGTGTGCAATGTGCCACGTTAGGGCAAATTTGTTCACTGATGTCCACCCGTCTAAAATGAAGCTCACAATCTTTCTTGAGGGCAATTGCTTTTGATTGCATCCACTGTTAGTGAGTATTGCCTCCGGCGAATACTGCTAAGTGAGCAGGCGGACCGAAGCACAAGCTCACCGCGCAATGTCTTATATGACCGTCTTGGCTGTAAGCTTGCTATCGAGTTCCACGGAATCTGAGCCGAAATGAATCTTAACACAAGGTAGCGATTCCAGGTGTCTTTGTGAAACTCGGAGGTTACATAGTCCTCTGTGGCCAGATTGCAGTACTTCGTCTGTCAATTCATGCAATATAGGTCAGATGTACATGTCGAATATGAATTACCCTTGCGAACTTACCATTGTATTTCCTCGACTTCCTTCTGCCATCAGTCTGGCCAATGCTGTTTTGTCGACTTATGTACTTCTCAATTCAGAAACTTCTGACTGTTAATCTGTATAACTTAGCGATGTGCGCTTTCAGCAGCAACTGTTTCCCTATGGAGCTGGTCCCATGTTCCAATGGATGGTAAAGAGCATGATGACAAACAATACATATGATGCCAGGGCTGCCGATCTCCTCAATTTGGCAGTGCAAATAGAAATGCCACGAAGGCGCATGTCTAGACACATTCCGAGCAATAGATCGCATCGAGCCCACATTCATTGAAGCACACAAAGCATCAAATATGATTTGTCATGTAAGGTTGCTCAAATCATGAATAAAGGGATGTTCATCTTTGGAAAATATTGTAACCTCTAGCAACGAGGTAATTGAAGACTTGGAATCCCACACAGTGGTAGGCATTTGGAAACTGCGTAATTCAAGTTGAGAGACTGTCATCAGATACATTATTGTTAAGTAGAACACTGGTTCTTAAATATTGACTGTAGAGCTACCATCAAGAAAAGACTAAAACCTGTGAGACATTGCATGCATAGTTGTGAAGTTGTATACAAGAACATATTGAGAAGGCTGACCATGAAAGACTGAATTTAGGAATGATGCAAGGCAGTTCATTGCTGTGCAGTGTACTGAGCCCCACAACTACTGTTGAAGCTCTGCTGAAGCTGATATTTAGGAGGTGGTAGCGGTATCGTTACTAGCATTTTTGCCGATACAGACGGCCAATATTTTTTGATAATGGGTTAAAGCAGTTGCACAGCCCTTGGATTTTCCAGGATGTAAGATCAAAAATTGTTGACGCTCGGTTTACGCTCAATTGTAGGAGGTGGTAGCGATATACTCTGTATCCTTATTGATGGTAATGGGAGCTAATACTTTGATTATGGGTTGATGTTGATGCACAGCCCTTGGATTATCCAAGTTGAAAGACACAAAATCATTGACACTTAGTTGACGCTCATTTTGAGGAGATAGTAGGGATGTCGTCACAAGCAATCTTGCCTAGCAAGGCAGCCAATACTTTGATTGTTGGTTCATGTTGTTGCTCAGCCCTTGGATTATCCAAGAAAAATCGTCAAAAATCGTTGACATTCCGTTGATGCTTGTTTTCTGGATGGGGCAATGAGTGTGTCACTTTCCTTTCACCCTATAACGACATCCAATATTTTTACTTTGGAAGGATGGGGCTACGCAGCCTATTGTTTGCCCATTGTGTACGAGTAAAAATCGTTGACACTCCATTGACGCTCACATTGAATACAGCTGAACAGTCATTTTACACTCAATAATTGTATTCTCCCAATCTTATAGCCATCATTGACAACCAATATAGCCTTTCTACATATAATCATCTACATCCAGAAGCTTCGTGGGCTCTCAATTTCATATCCCCCACTATACACATTGTAAGAGTGGTGGATGATGTACCACCATCACATTCCAGCGCTTTCAGCCGGCAATTTATGGCATGTAAATCTTTCCACCAGTTTTTGATCAATATAGCTCGGCTCCCTCACCGTTCCTCATCTAGCTCCTTCTCTTCAATTTCCATGACCTACTATAGGCAGTTTTTGAAATGCCAATAATGTGTACCAGGCCTGAGTGGAGAGTTATGCAGTTGGATGCTTGGATGAATGCAGCATGACAGTCATCATGCAGACCAGTTTATATCACACATTGACCGCTCCCTCTATGACTTGTATGACATCACGCACTTAAATTTTGTTAGTACAATTTGTCACTGATGTATCATTTGGTTTCTCACTCAACAGTAACGGGCCAGACTATTTCGACTTTATTGGTAATCTTGTAGCCTGAATTGGAGGGTTCCAATTTCTCATGGCACGTACGACCATTGCACATGCGCAGACGAATTATGATGTCACATAATATGGTCATTGAAATCAAGAAAAATCAGACACTTAACAAATTTGGTTCGCAAATTGCTTTTCACATACATGTGAGGTCAACCATAGCATGTCGCCTGTCTATTCCTCCGGCAATGCATAGGCAATCACCAATTATTTGTCTGAATACAATTGTTTAAATACCGATTGCTAGAAGCTTGTATTCTCAAGTACTGGTACATTCATGATCTTATATATATGGTATTCGGAGTATGTCTTGTATGTCAAGTACACATATATGCGTATTCAGCTGGCATCTCCAGCTGATGAGTGTGGTATCTCCAGATGAGTCTGGAATGACCATCATCTTACAGAGATTATGCATCAGCCCATCTGAAGCCATACGCCAGGGAGATTGACCATACATGCAGCACTCACCCCTCTTGCTACGCTCCGTGAAGCAAGAAAACACACAAACAAACAAACAATTTGTAATTCCCATAGTAGCCTCCTGAAAACCATGCGTAACAAGTGAGCAGGGAAAGAGTACTAGTGCATCCTGAGGATGGCCATCCATATAAACAAAGACATCCGAAAACAGAAAAGACAACCTTGAATCATCATCCAATTGACCTCCAAATACCTTAAACCCAAAGCTTTCATGGACTTCTTATGCAATGCTTTAGTAAGTGCATTGGTGAGTATATCTGCCACATTTTCGTCTGTGTGTATGTAGGAGTAGTTGACTCTGCATCGTCAATGGAGATATCGACTGATGTGATAGCAAATGTCAATGTGTTTAGTTTGAGCTTTCATGTTCCTGTGGTGATGAGAGTGAGAGCTTCCTGATTGTCGCAGTTGATTGGCGGCAGTTGTGAGTCTTTCTGAGAACTGTGAATATCCTTTGGCAATTGGAGTAACCATTTCACTTCTCTAGAAGCTTGCGAACAGGCGATATATTCGGCTTCGAGAGTTGACATGGCAATGAGACTTTGCTTTCAAGACTGCCATGAAATAGCTCCATCATTGGGGTGAAACACATGGCCTCCCTGAGCCTTGAGGTTCGCACTGTCATTGGCCCAATCGCAATCTAAGTACCCTACAAGACTATTGCCGATGTCCATTCTGATGCCAATGCTCATGCCAATGCCAATGCCAATGCCATTGCCATTGTAGTGTAGTCAAACATTGGCTGCAGATTTGAGAAACTGAAGGACTCTCTTATCCGCAGTCATATGGCTGGTGAATGGCGAAGAATTGTAACCAGACAGAGCAGCGACCGCATACGAGACATCTGGCCGAGTTGCAACTGCAGCATACATTAGTGATCCCACGACTGCTTGAGAGTCTGTGATATCTTCCAATGCCATCTCCTCCCGATCCTCGGCCGAGTTCGATTTTACATTGGGATCCATGGGCATCAAGACATTGTGAGAGTGCTCCATGCCGAATCATCTGGGAATTGTGATAATATAGGCTTCCTGTTGGACAATGACCCATGTACGATTGCAGTGAAGCTCGATGACTTCAATTTGTCGAGCTGCGGCGAGGTTTGCTATTTTGTATTCCTCAGAGTGATTCGCTTTGACTTCAATCGCAGCTTTGGCGGCGGCCGCCAGATATGACATGGCGATATTGTTGACATACAGAAGAATCAGAATGCCGTCACTGTGAAGATAGAGGTTAGGATCTGCCACTGATTCAGTGAACCCAACAGAGAGTAGGGAGGCATTGATATCATCGTGCCATAACAACGGAGCTTGTTTAAGAGCATCGAGAGCTTTCCCGAGTGTGACAGGGATTTTTGGAGCGTTGAGTCATTCTGGCCATCCTTCCGGGAGAGTCATAAAGATATTGTCATCATCGATTTCGAGATTCTGGAAAGCGGTAAGTGCATGCAAGTGGTGCATATTCCAGGCATATCGCCCGATGAGAGAGATGAGATACCGAAACGTAGTTATCTTCCCAAAACGGGCATAAGTGTCAGCAAAATCCGTCTGCTTGTATCCCTTTATGACTAGCCACGCTTTCTACTCTGTCAACCTCTCAGGATTCCGTTTAGTCTTATAAACCCTCTTCGAGCCAATTGGCTTAACTTGCAGTTGCCCTGCTTCCTGGGATATAGAGCGGAGTAGGTGTTTTTCAGCAGGATCAATGTGCTTTCTTCCTCAATTGCTCTTTTCCATTGATTTCCTTGAGGGCTTTCCATAGATTCCGCATAGGTGAATGGATCTCCAGTGGCTTCGGATGCTGTTTGTGCTTCTGCGGAGGCTTCACCTTGACTTCTTGTGACATGATTCACTATTGGTGGAGCTGGAGCTGGAGGTGGCATGGGATTTGATATCTTCATAGCTGTGGCTGAGCGCCGGGCAGTCTGATTCTCTCTGTGGAGTCCCTGGCCAAGGGTGATGTTGTCTGCATCTGCTGCTGAACGTTGGGAAGTCTGATTCTCTTGGCGGACCCGCCGGCTGTCAGCATTTCCAGCTTCGTCGTCTGGAGCTTGATGCATGCGAGATGAGGATCTCTTACCAATCTGCATACTATGTTGACTAGCTCGGGGAGGCTCATCTCCGGTAGCTGTTTCTTCGACATATTTCTCATCATCTGGTAATTCAAAGTTGTCGATTTCATTGCTTCCATGCTGAGGTGACATGTGTGCATTGCTTTCTCAGTCGAAGACGACTTTTGATTGGGTTTTCACTTTCTGGAATTTGGGGTCCCATATCCTCCACAATGTCTTTGAGTCGGGTGTGTAGACTGGCATCATGCAGAGTTTGGATCTCGGGCTGAATATGCCTCGGCGTGGGACTTCGGGGATTAGTCTGCTGGCATACCATCTGAATTGGCGTAAGGTGTGGAGAGAAGCCTGATAGGATATGTTGTTGGCTTTGACATTGTGCCTAGGTTTTCCAAATCCATGCAGCATCTCGTATGGTATTTCATATGGTGCTCGATAGCCATTGCAGTCACTTCTTTTTTGGCCTTCAATTTGCAATCTCTGATGGAGATAGACTGCGGCATTAACTGCTTCTCCCCAGAACTGAATGGTAGCATGAGAGTCAATCATCATCGCCAGGTCCTTTCAGTGATTGTATGCATCATGCGTCCGGCAGCACCATTCTGATGATGAACGTATCGAGGACATGGCTTGTATGGTGTGCCACCATGTGCAAGGACATATTGGAAGGTCATATCGTCGTGTTGTCCTCGTCCATTATCGCTCCGGAATCGCTTGATCTTGTATCCTAATGAGTCTACTCGCCCTTGGAATGACTGGTAGGCGGAGGTGCAGATATCTGCTATCTGCTTTGGGAGCAGCCATATGGATGTGAACCTTGCATAGTCGTCAGTAAATAATACATAATATCAATTGTCTCCGAAGGTCTGTGTAGAAAAGTGACCTCACACATCCTAATGTTCAACTTCAAAGGGCTTCGTAGCACGTTTGAAGGGCACTTCACTGATTATTTGCTTGTTCTTGACTTGGATGGAGACTGTGTACTTGGAATGATCGTGTGGATATCCGTCAAGTAGAGATTTCATGGTGGGAGGATTCACATGGGCTAGTCATTGGTGCCATATTCTTGATTCTGAGATTGTGAGAGACTTTCGAGTGGACGTAGTTTTGGCAGTCGAAGGTTCACTCAGTACAGAGGAAGCAGGTGGATTCATAGATGTGATCATAGGTGTCTCTGACGTTTCGATTCTAGGCTCGGTTCTAGGTTCTGCGAATATACGCTCTGTGAGTAGTACTCTTGAAAGTGAGCTTTCAGTTGTTATCTTTCTCCCTGGCTCAGTAGTGGATAGCGGTGCAGTTGTTGCAACAATGATATATATGCCATTGATTAGATTTCAAGCGAGGTTGCAGGAAGATGGCGAAGTTATGGAGCATTTTCTGTTCTTAAATATAATCATATGCCTGCCCAAGTCCAATTGGTTGATCAATAGCAGAGAAAGTCTAAAAGTAGTAGTTAGGAGGGCATCGATTTGATAGCCCTGTATAACATTGACGAAACCGTAATGTGTGGCAGTGACTGAATTGTCATCTGCGAGCTTGATTACTTTAGGGAGGGAGATTATTTTGAACATTGAGAAGCTGCTGCAGTCATTCCACATGTGGTTTGACGCTCCGGAATCAGTGACCCACTTGGGAGCCGCAGGGGCAGCGGGAGCACACGCAGTCAGCCTGAAGCAATTGCAGTCTCTGGTCGTAGCCAGAGCTGCTATAACAGCAGTATTTTTCACTTGCCACCACTCCTATATACATTTGTAGGAGATACAATTGACTTTGAGGTAGCCTGGGAGCCAGCACTTGAAACAAATGCACTCATCGTTGTTTCCTCCCTTCGGAGCACGTTTCCGCTTTCTGCATGCATCTGTAGTATGGCTGTTAATTTTGCAATAGGTGCACTGACTATCATCACTGTTTCTGGTTCCACTGCTTCCACCGTGTCCACTGCATCCACCGTGTCCACCACGGCCACGGCCACAGTAGCCGCCACTTTGGGAGAGAATGGCGTCCCTCTGGATGCATCTCCGAGTTCTTTGGTGAGGCTGGCTCTAGTTTCTTCTTCTAGGAGGTCATGCATGGCTTCTTCGGGTGTAGGTAAGGGCCTGCTATACTAAAAGACCACCAATATCATCGCCTACTGAGATGGCAGTGATGTGAATAGTTGGGTGCAAAAATCTCGATTGGTGATTGCATTGTGGGTATGGTCCAGATATATGTCGTAGTTACTAAGCTTGGGGAAGTAAGCTTTAAATTGTTCATCCTCCTTCAGTCGGCAAGCATGGAACTGGCGAAGATTGCCCTGTCTGCCAACATAGGTTCCAGCAGTGTCCAGACTGGTCTCCACTGTGTTCCACAGTACTTGAGGATATCTTATACCTTGAATGATGCTCCATACTTCGGGGGAACAGGAAAGTCTCCTTACAAATGCAGCCTCGGCTTCCTTAGCCATCCAATCATCGTAGTTTTCATCATTGAAGAAATCAAGAGGCTGTGGTAGAGGATCTTCTCCGGTGACAATCGTGTATGCACTCCTGGCTGATAGGATGAATATTGTGTTGTCTATCAATTCGTCATAATTGGTGTGAGTGTGTTTAGGAATGTCGTCCCACCTGGACTTGTTTCAGGCGGTAATGGACCAAGTGATCGCAGAAGATATCTTGAGATTGTGGTGTTAGGTTGTGGTGCTGTATATGCAGTTGTTGCTAGGGCGCCGAGGGTTAGGGTTCATCAGGCAATGTTTGAAGGTCCTGGAAGAGATTGTAGGAAAGATCGTGAGAGTTTAGATAGTAGCTATACCCAGGCTCATAACCTGTTGAAGTACTCATTGCTGGAAGCATATATTCTCAAGTACAGGTACATTCGTGATCTTTTATATATGGTATTCAGAGTGTCTCTTGCATGTCCTGTATGCATTCATGCGTGCTCAGCTGGCATCTCCAGCTGATGAGGCTGGCATCTCCAGCTGGGTCTGGAATGACCATCGTCTTAGAGAGATTATTCATCAGCCCAACTGAAACCATATGCCAGGGAAATAGACGATATATCCAACCACAATTTCAATTTTGAAATTAACTAGGGAGGAAATATGGCGGGCTAAAAGCTGATGGGTTCAACAGGCTTTGATTGTGTGATTGGTGACGAATCTAGCTCTGGGCCAGGCGGAAGAGAGGCTATGCAGTAGTGTGCATGTGGCTTCCGGGAATCTAGCCTCATATGCCTACTTCCTGGTCAAGACGTTCCCTGCGGCATGTACGATATTCAGGGGAAGATATCAAGCGACTCCATCAGCTCTCTGATTGTCATTGGTGCTGGTGCGGCTGAAACTTCATTCCTTTGTGGTTTAACAACAGCCGGAACCTTCAATTCTGTTGTGCCATACTTGCGATCTCTCTCAGGGAAGTAGTCAGCTGCATCTCCCCATCCCGGTTGTTTGAATTCATAATGCTTCATCTGCATCTGCCGAAATCTCTCCATGCGTTGCTGTACCATTTTGGAGATTGTGCCCAACACCCAGCCAGGTTCGTCATCTTTGCTCAGATTGCGCAGCTCTGAATCTTCATCATCCTGATCTTCCCCATCCTCCTCATCGTCAGGAGTTCCAAGATTGCACCGACTGTCTCCGATAGCAATTAACTTCTCCTGAAATTTATTTTCGGACTCTCTGATTGTCAATCCCGCAATTCCAGTGTTGTTGATATCTTTACGCTCCAGCTCAATCACCGCCTCTGCATCTTTAACTCGCGTTCTTGCCTGAGCGGTTTCTCTCGCAACATAATCGTCGATCCATTTCTCTTTCTCATCATTGTTTAAACAGTGCATTTCTTGACTTTTCTACTTCACAAGCTTCTGTTTGGATCGCACTTTGTGCAATGCCCCTAGGGCTCGGACTCTTTTTACTTCCAATCTGCTCTTGACATCATTTGCTTGATTATGTCATTGTGTGGAACGCTTTCCCCGATTTGCTGTATTTGCATACCAGAAGTCGTGATATGGTCTTTCTCAGATAATTCACCATTGTAGTGTATGTTGTCTTCGTGGTAAGGCGCAATGCTGAATGTCGCACAATATGGACACTATGGAGATAAGTTGTGTCTTTCATGTCAAGGTTGGTACATTTGATCAACTTGAACAAAGCATAATCTGCGTTTTGACTGTCACTAAAATGGGAATAGTTATGCTAACTGTACAACATGACTTGATTTTTAGTGTCAGTTTCATGTAGGATCACTGGGATTTTGGGAGACAAACATCACCAGATGTTCTTTCACTCGAGGAATTTCCTGTTCATTTCGGACAATGAAGTGATTGAGGCAGACATAAACCAGTATGTATCCCTGTGAAGACACAAACCACATTGGACCGACTTACTACAAATTCCGAAATGGAGGGAAACCCATCCAACCTGCAGCCAAATGTACCAGGATTCATCTTGGGTAGAATGTGCAAGTTGGCTGTTACTTATTCCATTTTGACTTGAAGCTAACTATATATTCTTCATGACTTCCCACTTGTTCTGATGGTCATCTTCCTCTCCTAGTCCACACCGCCAAATCATGGCTGCAAAAACACGTCAGCAAAGTGAGAAAAGATCCGAATCAAGCCGATCGACGGTGGCTTCATGCATTGTGTTCCTCGTTAGCACAAAGCAACAATGCTGACACCAGTTGGTCCACCATGGCACTGCCAACGCAGCCACCGACAATATGACCCAGGATACACATTTCAAAATTGTCTGTACAACAGGAAACAGCATGCCATTGGATGTAAGTATATCCATATCGCGGTAAACGGCGGTCAACTGACCGGATAATGTCCAGTGCATGTACATAGAGAGCAACGTGCCCAATTTAGAACAGCCCGTAACTGGAAACCACCCTGGTTGACCAAGGCAGCTGTCCGCACAGTACCCGAAATCGAAGATCATGATGTTGTCAGGTCTGGGATTCGGGTGCACAAATTTCGTGATAAGTGTCCCCAAGAGTGGACTAAACACGTTATAATTACCTTAGAGGAGGGTATGGAAGCCTAGATGGTAGAAAGAATGGCCAAATCCCATTTTTCGAAGCTGCAACTAATTGTTTGTAAGTTTTTAACATGTCTCCGACTATGGCAGGGAAAAGAGGTCGGGTACAGCTAGAACAGTTTGACGTGCGCCTTGCCTAGAATATGGCCAAGATGGCCAAAGAAGGGTTTTCACGTGCCACAATACGAGTAACACAATATCTCTTCGCAAAACCTGGCACCGAAGTCTGAGAAGAGAGGATGCGGGGAGTTGAGTTTCCTGGGCAGGAAATGGTGAAGGCTACAATAGAGAGACACTCGGCTATGCTTCATAAAAACCACATCGACGGCTTCCTTCCTTGCTAAAATGTCACTGCAAAGAATCTGCACACATGCTGGAGGTGCAAAGGAATGGGTGCACCTACACCAGATTGACACGGACAGCTGACACCAGCTCTGCGGTGGCCTCTGCCTGTAACGCCACCTGCGCCACCCGGTGACAATGTGGGATCTCTAACATCCGAAATTGACAATGTGCCACCCGGATATATGTATTTACATGCGCCTCCTCCCATCTGCTCAATGGTTCAATCTTGATGCATATGCCAAGGATAGCATGCTCAAGGAAGATTTCATTCCTGATTTGCTGACTGATGAACGAACATCCACTGGTTAGTACACAATCTGCTGGGTGGTAATGCAGCTGACATCCATTGTGTAGATGATAGCTGCCTATTGAGTGAACCTGCAAGTGAAGACAAACAATGATCCAAAGGAACAGAATTTTTAAGTGTATTATTATCTACAATTAGCAGACACTGTAAAGTATATTTTAAAGGATATATTTATATGTATTATTAAAAGACAATGTAGTGATCAAGGAGAAATGACATGAAGACGATAGAAAGGCTGCCAAAACACGGTGAATGATATGCTATGCCAAACGACATGATAGCATATTGTGGATACACCCGTGGTGAAATGAGTGTCAATGGAGGGCCAACAATTTCCGGTCTTGTAAGTCAGGTAATTAAAAATCGATTTGGTCATGTTTATACATAAAGAAAGTCTTGGTCGCCTTTACGGGCAAAAATGTGAGCGACGCGTTCCCTGCCCCATCCTGAGAATTAGTGTCAACTGAGCGTCAACGATTTTTGGTCTTGCATCTTTCGTGATCTGACTGGTGATCGGTCGCAGACAGTCATAAATGTAGGATCTGCTGCTTTTACAGGAAAAAAGGAAAGGGACAGACTCCCTGCACCATCGTGAAAATGAGGGTTAACGGAATGTGAACAATTTTTGGCCTTGCATCTTCAGTAATATAAGTGACACTTGATCACAAGCATCCATAAACAAGGAGTTGTCATCCTGTACAGGCCGATAAGCAAGGGATATTCCTGTGATAGCCTCCCAGACAGTAACAACTTATTTCATTTACCAAGCTGCACCTAAGTGCTCATGAGCGATTAAGCCTACAGAAACAGTCCAAATGTGGTATATAGGCAATAACGGCCACTTCGCACTTCGATTAACCATGATGCAAGGCCAACCCGCATTGATGCTCTGTTGATGCTCATGTTTGAGATGGGACAAGGAACATGTCGATTTCTCTCTTTCCGTTAAAGGCAGCCAATACTACATTTATGACTGTCTGCAACATATCGTCACTCAGCTTACCTAGGATGCAAGACGGAAAATCGTTGACCCTCTCTTGGCGCTCGTTTCCAAGATGGGGCCGGGAGTGTGTCTATATTTGTTTTGATTATGAAGGCGGTCAATATATCAAAAAACGATTGTGACGTACCAAAGTTAATATTTTGCGATTTCCAGTTGGATATCTGAATGCAACTATAAATAGAGACACATGAAACACAGAACAGGAGATTGGAACCGACAGGTCTCGCCAAACCCAGCCAAACCTGTGGGGTGATGGTTACAAGTTGGGGCTCGGACTCATAAGAGGCCGTGGGTCAGGTAGTTGGACAGGTTTTGGACCAATCCAACCCTCTTTTGCGCTCCAAACCCACACCGCTGGCAGGTTTCCCGGACCCATTACTAACACTACACAAATTTTGTGAATCTACAAAGGCTCAATGGTAGTGTGTGGAACCAAGTCAGGAGAAATGTAGAGTGTGTGTTTCATTGTATGAGTGTTGAGATGGATACCTATTCACCCTGGAGCCTCTCAAATATATAAATTCTGCATTGCCTAGCCCATCTACTTCATCCCTGCAACTCATTGTTCTTCTCCTGCCAATGTGAGCAGTGGTGGAGATGAAAGGATTTTCCCACTACACCTGCTCTCTCGCCCTTTGTGCACAGCACTCTTGTCCTCATTAAAGTTTCATATAACCTTATAACCAAACCGAAACTATGCTAAGATTAATACATACCCAAGAGATAAATATATACCAGCTATCTCTTCGTTTGCACTGATGTTGTACTGCCTCCCACCATATCTACCTTGGTGTTTTTTCAGTCTGATACATAGAGAGAAATATTGCAAAATTGACTATCTAATCAAACTAGCATTTTACAAATTCTACTTATAGCTGCACTTATCTTTCTCTGGGCATCACAAAAGTACCCAATATCTGTGTTTGCTACTTATTCAAAGATGGATACAGCTTTTCCCCGATGAATTTCCTTTTTGTATATAGAAATGCTTGGGTTAACATTCAATATTTTCTTGCATTGTGAATGTAGGGTCAGCCAATATAGAATGTAGCTCATGTACTCTACTTGATCCTAGGTGTCAGTATCAGAACTGGTATATTCACTGCTGGGACCAGTGTTCACAACGGTTTCAGACTGTCACTTCGGGTCTGGGTCCAGGTCAGAACTGAACTGTTGCCTACTCTGCCTTCCAGGTCGTCACTATACACGAACTTGCAATTTGGGTATTGTTCATGGGAAGTCTCCCAACCTGTCTGAAGTGGGTAGGTCGTCGGCGGGTTGTCCAGTGGGTCCATCTGTAGATTCATATAACACTCTTGTTTTTGCTGTTTGACAATAGTATCTAACCAAAATCATGTACTCAACATCCAGTAATCTGTTTTTGCATGATTTGCAGTTTGCGATCTCGTTTATTTTGGAATGGGTGGTTTTCCAGATAGATATTGTATCTTAGCCTATAACGGCAGTCGATAGTTTTGTTCTGAGCTCAAATATTCACGCAATGCCTTCTTTACCCAATCTGCGAGACTAAACATTGTTCTCACTCCATTGATGCTCACTCTGATGATAGGGTAACTAAGATTTTAAGCCCTGTTTTGCCTGAAACAGCCACCATTACTACGTATATGAATTCCTGTCACACTGTGACACTCAGATTACCCATGTTGCAAGACCAAAAATGTTGATGCTCTGTTGACGCTCATTTTCAGAATGAGGCAGGGAGCGTGTCGCTGTTGTTTTTGCCTCCAAAGGCAGCCAATACATCATTTCTGGGTATCTACAGCCAGTCACCACTTAGATTACCCAAGGTGCAAAGCCAAAAATCGTGGACGCTCCATTGACACTCAATTTCAGGATAAGGCAGGTAGGATCTTGCTGTTGTTTTTGCCTCTCAAGGCTGCCAATACATCATTTCTAGGTATCTACAGCTGGTCGCCACTTGGATTACCCAAGATGCGAAGCCAATAACTTGTGATGGTCCATTGACACTCAGTTTAACAATGGGGCAGTAACCATCTCTCACCCTATTTTGCCTATGAAGGCTGCCAATACGTCGATTATGCATAACAGCAACTGAGTCACATTTCTATTTCCTTACTTACATGACCAACAATTGTTGACGCTCCATTGACACTCATTTCCAGGAGATAGTAATACTGTTAGCAACGGGTCCAGGTAACCCGCCAGCGGTCCGGTGTTTGGCCAGCGGTTCGGTTCTGTTCTGTTCCAGACCCAGCCGAAAACCCTACCCGCTTAGTCTTGGCGGGTTTTCGACCCTGACCGGAAATAAACCCGCAGGTTATAGGCTGGGTTGTAACTGGACCGCGGTTCCAACTTGATGGTTCCTACACCTTTGCCTCCAATTAAGTATTTGAGTTCTCATCGTATTGGGACATGATCAGTACGTAGATTGTGCAGTTCTGGCCGCTCTTTCACCTCTTGCTTTCCGATTTGCGATCCGACTGATATTCATCGAGTGGCTCAGAAAACAGTGCAAATTTCAAGCGAAATTCGCGGGTTTTCGATAGCGACTCAAAGAATATTTGTCAGATCACATATCTGAGATCGGGAGGTGAAAGAGCGGCTAGAAATGTAGAATCTACGTACTGATCATGTCATGATACGATCAGAACTCAAATACTTGATTGGAGGCAAAGTTTTGATGTTGAAATGCCAGGTTTTTGGTTGTGAAACCGGCCCATTCCCAATGGGCCGGGTATTTGGTGTGGTAAGACCCGTTGCCACCGTCTGGTTTCAGGTAGAACCGGAACTGGAACCAACCCGGGAATTTGGACCCGCTGCTCACACTAGATAGTACTGATGTCATCGATAGTGATTCTGCCCATATAGGCAGCCAATACCCTGATCATGAACGACAATGACCAGATCACGTTGTAATCACCCGAATTACAAAACCAAATATTGTTGACTATCCGTTGATGCTCAATTTGCAATGGGCGTATCCGATATATGCTCTCATTTCATTTGGCAGAGAATATGGTTAATAGTGTTTTGGCAGCCTTTCTATCATTTTCATGTACCTTCTCCTTTATCACTACATTGTTCTTTCATAACACATACATATCTATCTATTAAAATGTACTTTAAAGTGTCCGCTAATTGTAGATAATCATACACTCAAATATCCCGTTCATGTTAATACATTCTCGTCTTCACTTTCAGGTTTGCTCAACAGGCTGCTCTCATCTGCAAAATGGATGTCAGCCCCATTACCATGCAGCAGATTGTGTGCTAACCAGTGGCTGTTCCTTCATCAGTCAGCCAATCGGGAATGAAATCTTGATTGCGCTTACGATTCTTGGCAAATACATCATGATTGAACAGTTGAGTGCAGGGAAGTGGACAATGTATATACACATATCTGGGTGGCACGCCTCCGTTTGCGAACATTGCAGCTCCCTCATTGTCACCGGGTGTTGTGGGTGGCGCAAGAGGCGTTCTAGGCGGAGATGGTGTTGGTTAGGGTGGAGGTGCACCGGTGACTTTGCGCCTCCAACATCTCTGCGGATTCTGTGCAGTGCCATTTTGGCAAGGAAGGAAGCCGTTTGTAAAAGTTTCAAGAACCATAGCCGGATGTCTTTCTATCGCAGCCTTCAATGTTTCATGCGCTGGAATCACAACCGCCCTCTTCTTCTCATCTCGGACTTCGGCCCATGGTTTCTGAATCAGGCATTGTGTTTCCTCAATTGTGGCGCCCAAAAACCGTCCTTTGGCCATTTTGGCTATGATCATCGCAAGGTGCATGTCGAACTGTTCTAGCTGTACCCGACCTCCTCGCCTTGCCATAGTAGCAGACATGTTGAAAACCTACAAGAAATCAGTTGCAGCATCCAAATATGTGATTGGGTATTGCCCCGACCATATATGCTTCCGTAGCCTGCTCTCAGGTTATTAATTTTTGTTACTTCCACTCCTGGGGACACTTATTGCAAGATTTTCCTGTGAAAATACCTGAGCTGTCAATGTCATGATGTTCGATTTGCCTGACTGTGCTGACAAATGCCTTGGTCAACCATGAATGTTCCCCATTACGGGCGGGGATGAATTGTTCAGGTAGCTCTCTACGTACACCAGCTGCACAGTATATTGTTAGTTGACGGCCATCTACTCCAATTTTCATTCACTCACATCCGATGGCATGCTGCTTCCTATTCTTGGGTCTTCCGGTTTTACCTACAATCTTTAAATGTGTATCCTGGGTCATATGTGAGTCGGCAATATTGGCAGCGTTGCGGTGGAATACCTGGTGTTGGTGTCACTGCTGTGTCTCACCGGGTGGCACATTGGGTGAAGCGCCTGTCGTTCGAATAGATTCGGATCCTCTCGCAGCTTGCAGAGGTGTTTGTGGAGCCATGATTTGCTGTTGTGGAAATGGAGAAGAAGAAGATCACTAAAAGAAGTGGGAAGTCCTGAGGAATTTAAAGTCAGCTTCAAGTCAAAATGGAATGAGTAACAGCCAACTTGCACAATCCACTCAAAATGAATCATGCTGCATATCGCGGCAGGTTGAAGGGGTTTCCAATGGTCCCTCAATGTGCCGTAAGTCAGTGTGATGTTGTCTAGTTATTTACCGGGATAAATCGAGGTGAAAGACATGCAGAACCCACATCATTGCTGGAAACAAAAAGTACATTCTACGACGCAAAGGACATCGGGTGCTATTTGTCTCAAGACACCCCTGGGATCTCATATGAAACATACGCCAAAAAGCAGGTCATGTTGTACAGTTAGCATGACTATTGCAAATGAAGTGACTGTCAAAACGTAGATATTGCTTTGTTCAAGTTGATCAAGCGTACCAACCTTGACATCAAAGACACAGCTTGCCTCCATGTGGTCCATATCTTGCAACATCCAACATCTTGCGCATCAACAAAGTCAACACAAAATACAATGGTCTATGCTCCGAAAAAGAACCTTGTGCCACTTCTGGCAGGTAAATATGGCAAATTGAATAACCGATCCACACAATGACATCAGCAAACTAATGAAGGGAAGACTGGCTTGGAGGCAGTAAGGATCCGAGCCTTGAAAGCATTGCGCAGCGTGCGATGCAAAACAAACCTTGCGGCGATCACAAGAAAGGCAAAGCACTTTTCAAGCAATGAGGAGAAAGAGAAATGGAGAGAGGATTATGTGGATTGAGAGACCGCTGTGGCAAGACAGCAAGTTGAAGACACAGAGACAGCAATTCAGCAACAGTAGGATGATATGAGATCAGCCGAAATCTTGCGATTGAGAGCCGGAAAGTGCGAAATACCATTCAAGGAGATGTCGAATGGTATCGGAGACAGTCTGAGCGATCTTGCACCTTCTGAAGACAGGGAGGATGGGGCAGATGAGGATGATGATGAAGAAGATTCAGATCCGGGCAAGCTGAGCGAGGATGACAATCCTGTCTGGGTGATGGGAACAATCACCAAAACGGTTCAGCACAGCATGGGCAGCTTGTGGCAGAAGCAGATCTGGCTATACGAACTGACCAAACCGGGATGGAGGGACGCGGCCAACTACTTTCGTAAGAGAGATACGAAGTACGGCATGGCCAAATTGGGAGTTCCGGCAGGCATTAAGCCGCAAACCCACCAGGTTGTAGTTGCACCTGCACCGACAACACTTGGTGAGCTAATAGACTGTCATGATACCGTACCCGGAAGATAGTAAATGCCGCAAGCATCTTGTGGACCAGGAAGTACTCATATTAGACTAGGTTCCGGGAATCCACACTCACAGGAACACATAGTGCCTCTCCCGCCCAACACGGTGCCCAATTCGTCACCAATTAAGAAATCGAAGGCTGTTTAGCAAGTCAGCTGTTACCCCTGGCTATAATCTCCCAAGGCAATTACCAGATGGGAATCGGATTCGGACCAAGAAATGGTGACAGCACCTGCCTCACCGGAATACAGGAGCAAATTGCAAATTTTGACCACATTTCTGTTCCAGAAGAAAGTAGTGAACCTAATTTGCTACGTGTCAGCTTTTTCATGATTTCAGTGACCAAATTGTGAGACATGATAATTGAGCTGTTCATGTTCAAGGGTCATATGGGCCATGCGAAAGTTGTAGACACCAAATCTGGTTGATAGACGACCAGTGAACTTGATATCGTCCTGCCAGTTACGATTAAGTGAGAATGCTAAATCCGAATTAGTGACAAAATTTAATCACAATATTTGAGTCAGTGATGTCATACTAGTCATACAAGGAGCGCTCAATGCACAATGCGTTCCCGGAGGAATGACGACCGTCATGCTGCATTCATCCATGCGTCCAACAGCAGAACTCAGCGCTCAGATCTGGTGCACATCGTTGAGGTTTTAAAAATTGCCTAATGTAGGTCATGGAAATCAAGGAGGAGCAGCTGGTTGAGGAAAGGTGAGTATGTCGGGCAATATTGATCAAAAACTAGTGAATGGATCAACATGCCATAAATTGCTGGCTGAAAGCACTGGAATGTAACAGTACAAGGTTATCCACCGCTCAGTTAGTGTGTGTAATGGTGGATCACGAAATGAGAGGCGACAAAGCTTCCGGATGCCAATGAGTAGTCATAGAAATCATATATTGGCTCCTAATAACCACTATATGAATTTTGGCATACAATTAGTGAATATAAAATGACTGTTAGGATATGTTTAAGGTGAGCATGAACAGAGTGTAAACGATTTGCAGTCATACACTATCAGCAATCTAAGGGCTGCATAGTTGTATTCTTCCAAAGTGAAAGTATTGGTCTTCATTATTGGCAACAGGGAATGCGGCATGCTTGTTGCCCCATCCTAGAGATGAGCGTCAACAGAGTGTCAACTATGATTGGTCGTGCATCATGGAACATTGCAGGGCTCTGCAATGATTCTAACCCATAATCAATATACTGGCCGCCTTTCTCGGCAAAAATGCTAGCTATGACATCGCTACTATCTCCACATAATGTGCATCAACACAGCGTCAAAGATTATCGGTCTTGCATCACCGATCATCGAATGGCTGGGCAACATCATTACCTCATAATCAACATATAGGCCGCCTTTCTAGGCAAATATGCTAACGACGCTATTGCTACTATCTGTTAAGAATGAGCATCACTGGAGCATCTACGATTTGTGGTGTTGTATCTTGGATCATCCAAGTGCGGTGCAATGACATTGACCCATAATCACAGTATTGGCTGCCTTAATAGGCAAAAATGCCAGTGATGATATTGCTACCGCCTGCTAAAAATCAGTGTCAACGGAGCGACATCCGTTTTTGTGGGGGCTTTATGAGCCACACAGCAACAAACTGTGTTGCATTGTTCCGAAATCATGTTTTCAATTGTCAGTCGATTCAGTACATCCTTATATACAACTTCACACATATGCATGCAATGTCTCACAGGTCTAAGTATTATCTATAATGCTAGTTTCAATATCGCTACCAGATGCCAAAAATGATCATCGATGGAGCATCAATGATCTTTAGTCTTGCCACTTGGACAATTCGCAGGCTGCTTAACTGTGTTAACCCATAATTGATATATAGGCCGCCTTTATGGGCAGAAATGCTGGGGACAATTCCGCTACCGCCTACTATGACAGAGCATCGACAGAGCGTCAACAGTTCTTGTGGGGGCTCGGTTACGTATACAGCATTCAACGGAGTTGCATTATGCCTAAATCGAGTTTTTCAAGGTCTGACAATTGAATATGTACTTGTATACAATGTCACAAATATGCATGCAATGTCTCACAGGTCTAACATCTTTCTAAAATGCTACTTTCGATATTGCTACCAGCTCCTAACAATGAGCGTCAATGCAGCCTGAACGACTTTTAGTCTTGCGACTTGGACCATTCACGGGCTGTGCAACTGTCATAATCCATAATCGATCTATCGGCTGCTTTTATAGGCAACACTGCAACTAATGATATTGCTACTACCTCCTGAAAATGAACATCAATGGAGCATCAACGGTTTTTGTAGGGGCTCACGATGATACACAGCAAGGAACAGCGCTGCATCATTCCGAAATGCAGCTTTTAATGGTCAGTGTTTTCACTATGTCCTTGTATACAACTTCACAAATACTCATGCAATGTCTCACAGTTCTGACTTTCTTCATGCTGGTAGCTCTAGAGTCAATATTTAAGAAACCGCATTGTACTTTCCAATAACTTATCATTTAACAGTCTCTCAAGTCAAATTGGACAAGTTTCAAATTCCTAGCACTATGCTGAATTCCAAATCTTGAAATACCTCGTTGCGAGAGGTTAGATTATCTTTGAATAATGAGCATGTCTTTATTCGTGATTTGTTTGACCTAACATGACCACTCATATTTGATGCTTGGTGGGCTTCAATGAATGTAGGCTCGAAGTGTCCGATTGCATCGAATAATTCTAGACATGGGCCTTCATGGCGACTGTATTTGCATTGTGGAATTGAGGAGACTGGAATCCCCGGAATCATATGAATCATCTGTCATCGAGTTCTTTGCCATCCTTCAGAATATGTGACCTGCTGAATGGGGAAACACCCAGTGGCACAAGCACACATCGCAAAGTTAAATGAATTAGCAGAGTCAGAAGTTACTGAATCAACTACTTCAACTGTTTATGACACAGCTTTGGCCATACTGAAGAGACAAGGAAGTCGAGGAATGACAATAGTATGTTTGCAAAGGAAATTCATATTCGACATTTAAATCTTATCTATATTGACTGCATTAACAGAGCAAACGGTCCAAGCAAGCATCCAAGGACTTCCTAACCACCGAATTTCACCAAGCCACCTCGAATCGCTACCTCATGTTAGGATGTGTTTTCGCTCATAATCCACGGAACGCTATATCAAAATACTGCTGCAGCAGTCATATAATCCATTACGGAGTGAGCTGGTGCTACCGTCGGCCAGCACCCTCAACATCATTTGCCGCAGGGAATACTCACTGACAGTGGATGCAACTGAAAAGCAGGTGCGACCAAGAAATAAAGTTAGTTTAGCTTTTGACAGGTGAACATCAACAATGAACTAGCCATTACGTCAGTCATTGCTTACGTTATGGGTGGGAATTGGGCACTGCACGAAGTACAACTCGCAGACAATGACGTTGCATGCATATTTCCTATTTCGAAAGCTAATTGAGGGTAATAAGTCAAGGGTCAACATACTGCAACAAGACTATGGATAAATGTCAAGTAATTTCCTGATTGTTTTGAGCTTACCGAAGGTCGTTCGCTTGGAAACCCAACTGATAATGCTTCCTCCAATTTCTCAATGACTTGGGAACCGCAATCAACCATCGAGACCTCTGGAATCGAGTGCCCTGCATTGAGAATCCACATACCATGTATGGCACACGTCATTCAGCTTGGTTTGGGTGCATTCATGAGCAGTCCCGGTGTAAACGGCCCCACACAGTCTTCGGAAGCCTATGAGCGAGATCAGCAATTTGGAAAGAATGAAAGCACAGACAATGGGAAGAGTCAATGACTTCGAACACAGGGCAATGCTAGAATCAACAAGGTGTTGGCCATGAGACCACATTTAGCCAAGATAATTGACAAAGTACTCATTTCAAGATATGTTGACAGTCCTGAAATGCTGCTTAATATAGCAGCGAATGCTCCCTGTATTGATTACACTGACAGCTGGCCATCGAAACGAGTTCATTGACTGTCAAAAAGCCAAAGTACGAATTGCAGTACTGCCAATTATGGATGTGGAGACACACTGGAATTTGAAACTGGAGTTGCTTGAGCAAACCAACCGATTATGTGAATTCACCCGTGAGTGGCTCAAGAATCAACAATACAGTGATCACTGGCCACGCTTGACAACACAGGATGAATGGACCATCGTCAAGTATGTCCTGAAAGTTTTAAAGCCGTTCTGATACTCGACCCCGTGGATGTCGAAACGGCATCCGATTACCCTGCATCATGTTAGCACTGTGTACAATGACATGTTCGATCATATCGATTGCGTTATGTGAGCTTTAGCTAAGCAGAAGACTCAATGGAAGGAAGACATATACTTTGCTGTGAAGTTTGCAAGACAGAAGCTGTCCACATATTATGTTCAAGTTACTCCAGCGACTGGTATGCCTCTCATTTCACCACATATCCTGGTTCCATTCCGGAAGTTGCAATCATTTACGAAGTGGGACAAGGAAATGGAAATCAATCCGGAGGACGAGACTTTGTATACTACTCAATACCGATATGGCTTTCTGAAGTATGTCGAGAATGAATGCTGTGCCAAACATATACAATTTTCCGTCATTAAACTCAAAAGAATACTGAGCAAAACTCTCTTCCCCTCTGCATATGGCTTCTGGATCTGGTCAATCTTCTTTTGATCCATATGATTTATCCAGCGATGATGAAGAATACCTGATGCCTAATAACATGCCATCAATGACACCCGGACGCAGCAATCGCGCAGCACGCTGATTGATAGCTGCAAGACTCTATTTGAATCCACCGCCTGAACACCACAGAACTGCGGCCAACTTAATTCGAATCTGAATGTTTAACACTTCTACCTTATGGAGATTCACTGTACATTTTGGATACCGGATATCACCGACTGGTGGCACCAACAAGAGGAATTCTACTCAAAGTACACAGATCTCTCCAATGTGGCATGCGACATATTCTGAATCATACCACATGGTGTCGGAGTGGAGGCCAGTTTTTCCATTGGGCGAGATGTTATTGATTGCAAGCAGTCGAAAACCACAGGCGCAACCCATCGCAAAAACGTCCTAGTAAGGCAGTTTGCTCAAACCAATCACGAGATATTGGCAGGCGATGACCCAGGATTGGATACAGCCGAAACTGAAAACGACTTCGAAATGAAGTCAGAGGCAGAGGAAAAAACATTGCGCTGAATGGCCAAGGTCCACAACTTTCTGGAGATGAGGCAAGGCAGGCAAACCCTATGTGCTACACAGAGGGAATCTGACGCTCAAAAGAAGCAAATGACAGCCGTTGGTTACATTTCAGGTACGGAGGAGATCATCAAAGCATCCTGGTTTTACTTTCAACATGATGGTGCAGCTGCATTTAAATTGTTGGAATGATCACCTTTGCCACCAACTTTGTCTGCAAAGGACCTTCCTGGAGGATGAACTCAGGTATTAAATGTCCGCCAAATCAGAAGAATCAACCGTCCTCCAACAGAGAGTGATGAGGATAGTGCACCTGAAAGCATTTCCAACACTGAGGATTGGCTTGACAGGAATGGTGACTTGGATAATCCAAATGAGAGCGAAGATGACTGGGAGGCAGACAATGAATCCGATGTGAAGCAAGACAATGCCATGGAGGATCCAGATAGCCCATACCACCGGGACATGAGTTCTGCAGCAAATGTTCCTGGATTAATTTGGCAAACACGGAGGTCAAGCTAAAAGGCTACACAGGAGTTGCTCACCATCAATGCAATCGAAACAAGGAGGAATAAGGGACACACGAAAAAGTAAGTCAGAATAGGTCAATATGTTCTCACCAGGTTCTATATGTTGCTTGGTCAAGGATGTGACATAGAGAACCATTATGGGAGAATAGTGAGCAGTTGCATGTGAATATTGGTTGATAAACAGAAGTGTAGCGGGTGAAATGCATCACTCAGCAAGATGTATCAATGTTGTTTGAATGAGAGCGACCCATGCAAGAAGAAGACTGGCCTTGGCTTTGCAGAAGAGCCGAGCCTGAATCAGGTAAAAATGCACCCAATGAGTTCAAATAATGATGCACACAGTGATTGATGGCAGCGGACTTTGACTTGACAATACATCGAAATGAGCGTCAACAGGGTGGCAACGATTTGCGTCCAGGTAAGTCAGGTAATTGACATGTGTTCTGGTTGTTGTTATATATAATCCATGTATTGGTAGCCCTTATAGGCAAAGGAGTAACCAAAATGATCCCTGCAACATCTTCACCAGGAGTCTCAACAGAGTGTCACCAATTTTTTGTCAGTAATCTAAGTGGCGCTTGGTCGCAGACATCAATAAACAAGGAGATGGCAGCCTTTATAGGTAGATAAGCGAGAGATATTCCCGCGACTGCTTCCCAGACAATAAATACTTATTTCATATTTACAGCTGCAACTCAGTTTTCATGAGCGTTTGAGCCAATAAAACCGGTCAAAACTTCATATACAGACAGTTACGGCGAAATCGCCCTTTGTTTAACCATGATGCAAAGCCAAAAATCATTGATGCTGTGTTGATAGTCATTTTCAAGATGGGGCAGGGAGCGTGTCGCTACCACTATTGCCTATTTAGACAGCCATTACTTTGAGTATGTCTAACAACGACCAGATCACTCTGTAATTGCCTGACTTACCAGACCAACAATCATTGACGCTCCGTTGACACTCATTTCCAGGATGGGGCACAGAGTGTGTCGCTGTCTCTTTTTCCCGAAAAGGCGGCCGATACTTCTATCATGTATAACACCGAACAATTCACTTTTTGATCACCTGACTAACATCACCAAAAATCATTGACACTCCATTGTTGCTGATTGTTAGTAGATAGTAGAGATGTCGTTGCTCGCGTGTTGATCCATATAGGTGTCCAATACTTTCATTATGCATTAGAGTAACCAAGACTCTGATTCTTAATCTGACTTACGCGACCAAAAATCGTTGACGCTCAGTTGATGCAGATTTTCAGAATGGTGCAGGGAGTGTGTCGCTTTCTCTTTTGACAATAAAGGTGGCCTATACCTCATTGATAAATGTCTGCAACCAATCGCCACTCAGATTACCCAGGATGCATGAAGAAATATCATTGAAGCTCTGTTGACTCTTATTTTCAGGATTGGGAAGGTGGTGTGTGTCAATTTTTATTGAATATAAAGGCAGCAAAAGCATCAAAACAGGACAATGACATACCCAAGTCATTATGTTGTGATTAACAGTAGGATATCTGAGTGCAACCAAAAATAGAAAACCTGATAACCTCAACTGGTGATTGGAACTGACAGGTCTAGCCAAACCTGGGAAAACCCGTGGGTTGACAGGTAAGGGTCCTCGATTTGCCCTCTAAGAGCCTGGAGGTTGGGATTTGGGACCAGTCTGGAACTGAACTGACCCGTTCTTGCTGTCCGAACCCAGACCGCTGGAAGGTCAACTGGACCCGTTGCTAACTCCCGTTAGGACTACCAGGCTCATCAGGCTGCAGGGTACCTGTCTGTTTTCTGTTGGTAGAATTCATTAAGGCTATACTCCCCACATTTTGGCTGGAACTTGATTTGGTTGTACAAACCTCTATTTTTGTTGATTGTGGCATTGCCATCTGCTTGGTATTGGTGGTGGCTTTTGTGACTGGGAATGGTGTAACTACTTTTTCAGTAGTGGTGTACTTTATGATGGTTGTGCTAGCTCTATCTTTAGACTTGTCCTTGGCCAGATCCATAATCAGCTGGCCAACATTGCTGTCATTAATTGTGTTTTCCATTTTCCTGATTGGAGGGGCTGGCAGAGAAAGAATGTAGCTCTTTTCAAGGGATAATGGTGGTACCTATATCTTATAGTCTGGTGGCAGTTCCGATGTTGAGATCATATAAAGTTGATTGATGTGGTTGCAGTCATTCATGCCAAGATAATAAATAAGTGGCATTACTATACTCTGGTACAATTTCAAGCCCACAGCATGGTAGTTGATTCCTTCCTCCAGTGAAAGCCAGCTTCTATCCTACAACTCTTTAGCTTCCAGCAAGCATATGGAAGGATTCCATAGGTCAATCTGTAACATTCAACTTACATTGATAAAGTAATTTACATGTATATGATGCAGGCAGCTCTTTGCCAACTTGGGTCCTCTGGACGTTTAGCTGGCAGTTACACTTAATTTTGGAGACTTTTCACTTGTATTGGAATCACCAATAATTTTGTTTTGTTTAGAATTGTGCTTGCACAGGTCTCCCAGCTTCTCACATATTCATGTCATTCTCTGCTGGCCAAAGTGGTAATGTTTAATCATCTTTCTGATATTACTGGAACTCATCTGAGACTCTAGATAGTTATTGTGCATGTTTGCATTTCAACTTCTTCCTGTCTAGATATCTCTATGCAAAGATCAATGACCATGTAACCCATCTATTTGCAGCAATGGTAATGTCGCCTAAAAAGCCACAGCTTTCAAGTATAATGTTGGCCTTCCCTTGGTAGGTGAACTCTCAGGCAGAAATATTCATAGTATCTTGAAATAATATAATCGGTCTATTTGAAATTAAGTACTTTGCTGATTTCTGCAAATGTTTCTGATGGCGGGGATAGTGGTGTAGGAACTGTAATGATTGTACAGATATCCAAGGAGGGGACATAGATGGTAATACAGGTGGTGGTGGTGGATTGGGTTGTGGCGGATGTGGAGGTGGTGGTGGATTTGGTGGTGGTGGTGGATATGGTGGTGGTGGTGGATATGGTGGTGGTGGTGGTGGTGGTGGTGGTGGTGGTGGTGGCTGTAGTGGTGGTGGCAGTGGTGGAAGTAGCTGTGGTGCTAGTGGCTGTAGTGGTAGTAACTGTAGCAGTAGTAGCTATGATAGTGGTAGCTGCATTGGTGGTGGTGGCAGCGGTGATGCCTGCGGTGGTGGTGGTAGTGGTGGTGCTGATGGTGGTGGTGGTGGTGGTGGTGGTGGTGGCTGGATTAGTAGTAAATTGATTGATAGTAGCTGTAGTGGTGGTAGCTGTGGTAGTGGTGGTGGTGGTAGTGGCTGCAGTGGAATTGAAGTTCACAGTAGTAGTAATAGTAGATATGAATGCTTTTGAAGTCTGTGGCAATACTGATTGCTGCTGCAATGTCATTGATGAATGTGAATGTAATGCTGGCTGTTGGTCATCAGTTGTTAATAAGATGGGAATATTGTATACTGCTGTCTGTGTGCAAAGAGAGTTGATCAGTATAGCATAGTGGCAGTCTTTCCTTTGACGCAGGGGAGGTGAAAGATCTTCCATACCTGGAGGGTATCTTGTATCAATTTCCTCCTCATTAAGTATCTATTTAGTGTCAGGGTTCCTTTGTGTACTAATCTTGATTCCCATGGAAGATTCTTCACTTCTTTCCACTTAATGTCCATAATGTGTTTGGCGCTTTTGCATATCTTGCTTATTATTCCCATTCTCTGTAATGTATTATCTGCCCTTTTCTAAGGATGTGATTACCTGCCTTATTACAAGGTTAGTAATGAATTATGGAAGAATGGAGGTAAAATTTTGTGTAACATGGGTATAACACAGTTATTAGAAGCATGTCTCCTCTCGATTTGGCATGTTTACTTAATTGTATAACTTTGATATTGTAACCTTGTAACTTGTCTGTTTTTTTCGCTCTCTTTTCATATCTGTCTTGGTAATTGATTTTACCTATTCTTTTTTATTTTCTCACTTTTTGTTCCCTTACTTTTTGTGTCCCCTTCTTTAGTTTCGGTCCATGCAGTGGATTTCATCTCTTTCCCCATTGTCCTCCTCATTATTGTTTAGATGGGTGGTCCACTAGTATCAGATGTGTGGCATTGTATTTATCCTATAACCCTTTATACCCCGTTATATCCTCTGTATTCACCCATGATTATTACTCCCAATATATCCACCCATTAGAATATCTCCATCATTCATTGCTTTTTTCTAGCCAATCACTACTTCCACTTTGATATCTTCCAATTTCTCCTGCTGTCTGAAGCCTAATTTTGATACTTGCGTTGCCATGCAGGGGTTCCCTACATGGGTATCACTTAGTGTGAGTAACGGTTCCAACCCGCTAGAACGGTTCCGGGTTGGGGTTGGAACCGGAACCGACCCGTTGCAACGGGCTGTACCACAAGAAAACCCAGACCGTTTTAATTGGGCCGGTTTTACCACCAAAAACCGGGCATTTCAACATCACAACTTTGACTCCAATTAAGTATTTCAGTTCTGATCATGTCATGACATGATCAGTACGTACATTGTGCAGTTCGAGCCGATCTTTCACCTCCCGGGTTGAGATTTGTGATCCAACCAATATTCGTTGAGTCGCTATTGAAAACCCGCTAATTTAGGTTAAAAATTTCCCTTATTTCACAGCCACTCAACAAATATCAGTCGGATCGCAAATCTGAAAGCGGGAGGTGAAAGAGCGGCTAGAAGTGCACAATCTACATACTGATCATGTTCTGATACGATCAGAACTCAAATACTTAATTGGAGCGAAAGTTGCAGGAACCATAAAATGAAACCGCGGTCCGGGTACAACCTGGCCAAAAAACCGCGGGTTTATGTCTGGTCCGGGTAACAACCCTGCCAAGACAAAGCCGGTTGGGTGTTTTGCCAGGTCTGGAACCGAACCGAACCGTTTTACTGGTCCAAACCCGGACTGCTGCCGGGTTACCTGGACACGTTGCTCACACTAGTATCACTTTTCGAGTAGACTATTGACTATCCACTCCAAGAGTTCTGCTCCATCTAGCTCTACCAGTCAATTAGTTACCAAGCTGAGAGCAATTTTTGTAATGTCATAGAATCCTCACCACTTAAGTACCAATCTAGTGCTGTGAGACAGCTCCATCTTGATTTCATTTACCAGAGCCTAATCATGAAGTTCGAGGTTTCCAGCTTGGTGGTAGGCTACTTGATCCAAGTAACATTTGTTGGTATCTTTGAAATCCTGTTGGTGTTCTATGACAGCAGTAATATCTTCTGGTGATGGTTCCAGTTGCATTGCTCCAGCCTCTAGTAATCACACTGCATTGTTAATTCCTTGATCCAGTTGGTAGTGTTCAAATATCTTCCAGGGTATGCAGGTTTGAACACGCAGTCAAGATAAATAACTGATATATTCCATTGTTCTTTGCAACTCAGAAGTGAGCATTCATCTAGGGGCTCCAAGCTGGCTCACATTGGTGCTGCTGGACACTCTCTTCAGTTAGTTACCTGTTCATGGGAATATGATTTATGGGTATGTAGAATATATAAGCCATGTGACCAGTCACCAGCCAGATAGGATGTAGTAGCTCAACCATGTTGAGATTTGTTTCCAACTTTTCCCATGTCTATGTCAGGGCATATTATCATTCGAATTTTATTCCCAGGATAACTTCATTTGTCTATGCCCACTATGTATTTCCTATCCATAACTCTAGTCTTTCTTAGATATTACCCATCTATCTCATTTTCTATAGACAAACTTAGTGATAAACCACTTAACCCAAAATTCTGATATTGGTACAGCCTAAGCAATAGCCCTTTCTCTCCTGTCATGTCCAGCATCAGGTGTACATCTATCTTACAAGGAAATAGTGCTTACTATCTGGACAACATATTCACAATGGATACACATTCAGGATGTCTTTGTGCTTTCATCTATGTTGCGCTGTGAAAAGTTAATGTATACAGAAAGAGTTGTATGTGACATAGTCCCAGAGTGATGTTATTTTTAGAAACCTATGCAAAAGTTACAGATTCACATCCAGTTGCCCTCATTTTCATTTCCACAGCCTTGTCTTCCATCAGATACTCCTCTACTACTGTCTGCCTACCCCACTCCCCAAATAGCAGCTCTTCATTGCCTTTCCACTCATTGTCTCAGTTCAAACCTTCTCCCATCAGTTTCCAATGTAGCATTGATTGCCCCTCTGTTCTTGTTGAAAGTGTCTCTTGATTCTGAAGTGATCCCTTCTATTTCGAGCTATATAATCTTTCCCCCATTCTTGCACTTTGCTCCTCCCAATTAACTGACCTCTTCTCTTTTCCTTTTCTACCTACCAACTCTTCTCTTTCAACTCAGTAAACTACAACACTCCCCCTGTATAGTCCCAGACCCTATCCTTCTTACTCACCATCACTATAACTAGGCATATTAGTGTTCTGACCTGTGGTAAATCTATCTCATTTATCCAATGGAAAGGTAGTAATGAAAGTTACCTGCTCTGAGCCATCAATAGAGCACATGGTGATCTCATAACTAGTATTATGTAAGGTTCTCTCACACATTGGAGAGTGTGATTCCCGATATCTGCTGAAGATATACCACTCAGATCATGATGGACTCACCATTCCATCCATATAGACTGTAATTGGTTCTGATATTTCTGCTAAATCAGATCAATTGTCATTGGCAGTCATCTACAAAATTCCCTTCATGCATTGTGATCTTTCAGGCCTATGCAAGGAGAAATATTGACCGCATTGTCTTTTGTGTGGTCTCGGTTCTAGCAGTAGCTCTGTATTCTGTACGGACTCACACCATTGAAGTCTTTGGTAGTAGTAAGAAATAACATTTGGCCAAATTCCCACTCCAGATGTGCCAGGATGGTGCTATTGGATTGACTGTGTTTGAGGATCTATGATATTGCTAGTATCGTAAGCTAGTATTTTGATTCATTGTTCTTGTGGAGTTGTTGGAATCTTAGAATCTGTATTTGACATTGGATCTGCCACCACTAGTTGTTTGCTGACTGCCACTGCTTCCCTCATAGTTTACTTTTCCCAGTTACTTGCACTTGTTGCAACCTCTGGAACTTGCTTCTCAATATCTACCAACTTATCTATACCACTGGTTATCTCATTCATCATCTTCCTTCCCTTATCCATACTGTTATATTCCCTCTATGTATGCTCAAATGCTGATCATTCATCTCTCTCTTCCTTGCCTAAACATGTATGTATCTTTCTTATCCTCCATCTCACTTTCCTTCTCTTTTTCCACACTGTGCTTCACTTGCTGTTCCCCTTGCTAGTCTTTTTTATTGGTCAGTTTCTTGATGAAGTTTCCATTACCTTGTTCAACTGTCCATTAATCATCATGAGAATTTGCTATATAATTGGAGAGAAGTAGTTTGGGAAGGCTAAGATGACATCTTCAGCTGCTGGGTTGGTTCCTGTGTGAAATCAGAGGCCGATGTATACATCAATGAACTTGATAACATCTGTGCTTCCAAAGCCTTCGACTGCCAAAGTTCGCCACAGAGGAATGTGGCACTCCATCGGAAGGCCGAGCACCATTATTGGAATTGGCTGTTGCACATGTCAAATGAGATTACTTGGCTAACATTCAGATTCATACTGCAGAAGTCGTCAGGGGATCAGATGGTGGGATTGGAGGGGAATCAAATGATGGCTAGTTTGTAAGTTGTTGGAAGGGGAAATTGTAGTTATTTGGCAGTCTTTTTTTTTTTTAAGGTAAGCTCTTCTTTCAATTCATTCTTTGCCCAGCTTCAGCTCCTGTTTTGGTTTTTTTCTTTGCTTAGCTTCCAGCCATGTCATCTATTGAGTGTATATTATTCGCAGTAACTCCCTGTGACTACGAGTATTCTCATTAGCATTCTTCATTATCGTACCTATATTCAGTATCATTAATTCCCTTACTTTGTATCGCTTTGGATCACTATGTTCCTTAGCTCAGAAGTAATACTACTTTTCGCTGTCATTGTTTTATTCCAGTAAATGGATAGTGTCTATCTTCAGAGCGTAATCTATATATAAGGTTGGTGCACATCATCCTGGTGTTAGCTTTCTGCTGATTGTTCCAGTTCGACCCAGTTGGAAGATCTAATGGTTTTGTAATGTATGAAGGTTTTTGCAGTTTTGTTGTCATTCATGCCAGGAGATGGTCAGTCAGTGCCGATCATATTGCTATCAGGCCAGTGTCTGCTGTCTCAGTGATATTCCAATTTGTAAGGTCGCTGCCTTTATCCCTCAATTTCTTCTATTTGCAAGGCTAGTACATTTGTTCTCAGGGTTTATCCTCTTTGCCTGGTTGGTAACTTTGTCTTACATTGTATATGGCTTAGAGCATTGGTGCATTGTTTCAAATCTTCAATGACAGATGTGAAGACAATTTCCTTTTATCTGTATATATACAAATTGATGGTGAGTGCCTGTTGCTTATAGTCTATGCTGATATGTGGTTGGTGCCACTATTGTTATTGATATTGATATATGACCTTTACCATGTCTTGTATTGAAATCCTGGAATGTTACAATTGCCTATAAGAATGTCATTCATAGCTGTGGCATTTGCTGACCACACATAGATGGTATCTTCCATTTGTTGGTTCTTTTAAGAGGGACCTGTATCGGCTTCTGGGGGTCATTTTCACCATTCTGTGTACAGCATTGGGTATCAGAATCTTCATTTTGACTCCGTTTGTGGTAAACTAGTGAGGCAAAATGCAAAGAGCCTATCATCAACATTTCTTTTCACTTCTCACTGCCTCTAAACGGAATTATTAATTCAGGAGTAGTTGTTGTTTGCATAGTATAGAAACAGTGGGAAATCATGTCGTAAAATCCCCAGCTGAAAGAAGTAGAAACAATTGCATTGGATTCGCAAACCCAGATTCAACTGCATCGAACAAGAGCTGAGACCCATTCAGTGTACATTCTGTGGTTTGCATGTCAAGCTGGAGATCAATCCATGCTGGGGTTCCACGAATAGTGACTCTCCCCACAGTGTAAACTGGGCCTTGGTTGTCAACAACCGCATGAATGCCCATGCACCCTCACCCCCCCCTGCTGCTGTGAGCTGCCATGGGGAAATATAGATTTTCCCATCACACACTGAAGCTCAACACTGAAGGTGTCATGGTCTGCTATATGGATCAAGATGAGATTTGTCCGGGGGAAATGACATTTGCACATTTGAATTACCATATTGTATTTGGAGTGTATTATACCTCCAGGTATATTCACAATACATTTAGGTGTCTACAGCCCCATGCATATGTCAATTCATGATGTGACTTATAACTCTTCCTGAATGTTGACCAAAATTGTGTTAAGAGAATTGTTATACTCAGATTTGCAACCTATTGTGAGCTAGAACTGAATCTAAGTTTAATATGACATATAGCTTATATAGTAGCTGGGAGTACTAGCCTAGAGCCATGTGATGATGTACTCTATGAAGCCTAGATTCAATATATATATTATTCCTTGCAATCCCCATATCACTAGCAGTATTCTCATTAGCATTCATCATAGTTCTAACTTCACCATTGTTTTTCTTTGATCAAATTGTTTCAAATTAGCATCTTCCTTATCGTAGAAAACATCTCCATTTGTGATAGAATTATCATATTCTGGATTTATCTTGGTATCAGATCTCAGAGTTTGTTGTATATTGATGCTTTGTTTCTGTCTCTGTAGTTTTGGTGCTGTACCTGATTGTTGGTATAGATTAGGCTTATAACGATTGTATCTGTGTCTTGGTACTCAGTTTGTTTTCGATGGTAATTGCTCCTGTCTGTGTATTTATATTTTCAATAAGATCGATGCCTTTTTTTCTCTGTATTAATCCTATCTGCGAGGTTGGTGGCATTTGGGTGATACTCTTCCATCCAGTAAAATTGGTGCCATTTTGTCAGTATATATCCCATGTATATTATTGTCGCCATATTTATGGGCATTTGTATCATTTCTGAATTCAGTGTCTTGATCTCTGTATTAATAGCATTTGCAAGATTGCTGTCCTGTTCTCAGAGTTTATTCAATCTTTAGGTAAATGGCATGCTTGTTGATGACCCTGATGTACCTGGCTTTACAATACTCGGTATTCCAATCTGAAACTGTTAGTACAGCCCCTCAGAAAGTGATTATGGTCTTTAGTATCTGCTCAGATCAATGAATTCATATTGGTTGACAAGTACATATGTTCATACCTGACAGTATTGAACTGTGGGGGTTATACACTTCGTGCTGGGTACAACTTTCCAAACTATAATTTACATGAGAACAAGTTTGGAAATAACATAGTGCTGCTCGAAGGCAGCAGCATATCATCGAATCTCTGCCGCACTTTGCAAGAAATGCTGAGCAACTCGATGAGTTTGGTGAAGTCTTGACTTGAAGAGGGTAAAAATTGGATGAGAGAATGTGACAGGATATAAACTCATGAAGAACAACACAAATCAAATGTATCAACAAACACTGGACATGAGTATACAACATCACGAGCTATACACAATGCTTTTATCTTGTACTCAATATGATGATGATGGTTATCTACGCTATGGATTTCATAATATACATGGTTGAAACTACCCAGTACACCTTTAGTATTTCTGCATCTCCGTACACACTCCAATCTACGATCCACTCCTGCTGAGTTGAATCAAAGTAATTTCATTCTAAATTTCCCTATGCAATTTATGAGACTGTGGATAATATCCGTAATACACTGGATGACATTGCCCCCCATTTAGAGATGACTGCAGCTGGTAGGAGCTGATTCAGGAAACGGTTGAATAGTGCTCAGCTGGTATGAGCTTGATGAGTCTCGGGGGAATCCCTGGTTGTTGCGTACCCCCAAACCCTGCTGTATTTAGACTTCCCTCAGTGTATCAGATGAGAATACAAGGCACTCTGAGAATGGAAAACTCAACAGATGCTGTGATTAGCTACCTAAACTCAGCACTTTCATGATCCACATTGCAAGAATCAATTTAAGACATATCTCCTCAAAGTAGTCATATTGCTATAATATATACATGAAATATAAGCTGTGGTATAACGGTACAGCTAGGGCAGAAAGCTTGTTGATGATATTTCACTGCACTCTAGCTTAATCCAAATGCAACGCAGAAGACAACTATCATTTTGGCGCTACAACTGTAGAAAGCATTTCCAATGATATCATAGAACACCCAGGTGTGATAAACCACAGACTTTATTAGTAGACTAAAGCTTGACTGGAGAATATGGAATCAAAAGCTGGAAAAATCCAATGTATATTGTAAAGTATATTGAAATAATTCTCATCTCTATCGCAGGGTTACAAAAATGTATATACTCCCTGTCATGCTGCCAACTTCCCTTATCCCTGTATGTGCTTTGCCCCCCCTGCTCCCTCTTGTCAGTGTACACCATTGTGGGAGAGTCAGATTTTCCAACTACAACTCCTCTCTTGCCATTTGTGCAAAGCACACCTCTCCTCATTCCTATCCCATTTCGTCTTATACCCACACTCCAAAGAACATAATTTTAACATTAACCCAAGGAACAATATAATCCCATAGCAATTTAATACATTCAATGGAAACAAATAATGACAATGTGCTTTTCACCCCTCATATACTTGCTGTTGCCTGCCTCAAATCTGATCTGCCTTTGGGTTTTCTTATTGTCTGGTTAAATAAGACTTGTTGACAAGTTGAACTTTGCGTATTAAATCAAAATCTTGCCTAAAGTGTTGTATATATGGGATCTGCAATTTGTAGACAAACCTCCATTAACAACTCAAGATCTTTATTTACTACTTGTTGGATAATGAATACAGCCTTGTTTCCCACCTTTGTTTCAAGGTGTGCCAATATTCTCACTTTATTATCCAATATTGTATTGCAATCTCGCTTAAGACTAAACCAATGTACTTAGCAGCAGAATTGTTCTTCTTCATTCTGGGTGTTATTGTCCAAAATGCTACTGTCCATGGTATGTGGGGCAGGGCATTTGGGTATTAAGATACCCCACTGCTGGGGACTGGTATATGCAATTGGGTCATACTGGCCTCGTTGTCAGTCGAAGTGGCTATGGCTCAATACTTTTTACAAAAGATCGGTACTCTGATACAGGTGCGTAAGAAATCCTCATGAGTGCCAAAGATCAGTTTCGAAGTGGTATAGCTGGATTTCTCTTCAGAACTATCCCCAGCATGATCCATTCACAGCTTTGCAACAACATATCAATTCATCTCCATTTCAGTGTCCTTGGTTTGTACAGTGGTATTGGAAGCATTATGCTCTGTTAAGGGAATGCAGTATATACAGATGGTGAGATGGAATGAAGTCAAGTAGTGTGGCATCAGTTATCCATGTAAAGATGCTACATTTGCATCACTACTGAGCCTCAGTACAATGTCATGTAAATCGCTGCATTTTGATTCATTCTTCTAGTGACAGTCAGCAATTATCTAACAATATTTGACATTCCTGGATGCATTTAGAAGCTTACTTTGCTGGATCTATGGAGGCCTTATGGTAAATATTGTACCGTTTGTACTTCAACTTCTTCCAGTATTGGTTTCTGACTACAACGTTTGACAGCAATGCAACTTGAGAGCTGGCAGTATTGGTAATGTTATCAAAGAAACTATAGAGTTCAAGCATCAAGTCAGCTTGACTATGGACAGTTAGCACCCAGGGAGCAATGTCCTCTGCATTGTATGATAATCCAACTGCACCATGTAAGAAGAAGTCATTGCTGATATCGGGTAATATATATCATAAACGTGATATATTGACAAACAACAGAAGCAGTTGATCAGATACCCAAGGACAAGGCATATGTACTAACAGTGATGGTGGTGGCTGCATAGGTGGTGGCTGCAGTACTGGTGGGTGCATGGTGGTGGCTGCAGTGAAGTCAAAGTGTGTAGTGGTAGGTTTAGTAGTTAAGAATACTTTGACATCCATTGTGTTGAAGAGACCTGTTACAATGTCCTTGTTCAATAGTAACATTATGTTGCTGGTCATTTGTCATTGGCTATTGTTGAGAAGGTGATATTGGATGCAGTCAACTTTATGCAAAGTTAGTTGAATTGTACAACACACTGTCATTTGTTAGAAATGTTGCAGAAGGAAGATTTATTGTATCTGAGGGGGTATCTTGAGCTTAGTCCCACTATATCCAGTCTCTATTGAGTTCTGAGTCTCTCTAGTGTACTGTTCTTGTATATTATGACAACTTTCATGTTTCTTTCCCATCTCCTTCAGCGCTGGTTCTTTTCAGTTACACCAATCTTGCCAGTTGATCCTGTTCTTGAAGGTGAACTTTCAACAAATTCCTATGCTATTTGTTATCAGAACAACGTACAATGGTCCAGAAGCCACATGCATATTTCCCATACACTCTTATCAACCTCACAGTTACGCTTGACTCGTTTCAGGTACTCGCCATGTGCAGGGAAAATCCATCTCTCACCACCACCGCCACTAATCATGTCACAGAACTGCATGATGGCAGGTGTACAGAGATACAGGGATGATGGAGACCAACTGCGCGACAGGGGTGTGAAGGGATACAGGGGTAACAGAGATAGACTGAGCAACGGGGATTATATATTCAGGAAACCCTGGGGTGGATAGGCAACATCTCATTTTCTTATACAACGAATTACACCCCGCATCTTGCCCAGCTTTTGCTGTCACTCGCTGTTTCCGAGAGTTAGTGAATCCACCCAATTGCGTGGATCCCCATTACCCTTTTTCAATGATCTTCCAGCCAAAATGCCTCTTCCTCATGAAGTGCCATTGGATGCAGCAAGAGGTGAGGTGGAGTGTTGATGAAGGGCTCTCTGCCTTCGAGCTGCGTCAGTTCACCACAAATGCGGCCCAAACGTGGATTATGGTTCAGAGAGCTGAGTACGGAATGGTGGGAAAGACCCCCAAATGCTAATAGGGGTAAATATGGAGAGAACCAAAAAATGGACGGTGCTAACAATGATGGATTGGAATACCTGATCCAGTAAGCATGGTACATTGACGTCACTGACAAAAAAGGCACTGATCTTCTACCAGGATTGGTGTTAACAACGGGTCTGGATAACCTGCTAGCGGACCGGGTTCACGCAAGAAAACCAGTTCGGTTCAGATCCAGACCCGTCTAGAAACCCAACCCTCTGCTTCTTGGTGGGCCAAACACGGACCAGTAGCTGTCAACCGGCCGGCTTTGCCAAGTTTGGATGGACCTGCTGATTCCAATCACCAGAACTGGGTTTCGGGTTTGTCTATTTATGGTCGCATTCAGATATCTTCCTGATAGTCCCACAATATTGACATCGGTACTGCGTTATTTTTTTTGAATTTATTGGATGCCTTTATAGCCAAAAAAAGGAGAGACATACTCCCTACCCAATCCTGAAAATGAGCATCAACGGAGCATCAACGATTGTTGGTCTTGAATCTTGGGTGATCAAAGTGGCAATTGGTTGCCGACAATCGTTAACGAAGTAATGGCCACCTTTTTAAGCAAAAGCTAAAGCGAGTCGCTGCCTGCCCAATGCTGAAAATGTGCGTCAACAGAGGGTCAACGATATATGGTCCTGTAATTCGGGTAATTGATACCAGAATTGGTAAATCTGAACAATAATTAAATATTTGGCCGCGTTTATTGGCAAAAACACTCGTGCAGACATCGCTACTATCCCCTAAAAATGAGCGTTAACGGATCATCAATGATCTTTGTCTTGCATCCTGGCTAATCAAAACGCTTTGTGGCTGTTATTGCCAATATAAGCCGTTTTGACCGCTTTTGTTGGCTAAAATGCTCATGCTCACTGAGTTGCAGCTTGGTAAATGCAATCAGTCATTACTGTCTGGGAGGTTGTCGTGGGAATATCTCTATCCTATCTGCCTATAAAGGCTGCCAATGCCATGTAAATAGATGTATACAATCGTACACCACATAGATTGCCCAAGATGCATGCCCAAAATTCGTTGACGCACCATTGACGCACATTTTCAAGATGGGGCAGGGAGCGTGCGGCGTTTTTTTTTCACCTATAAAGACAACCAGTTTTATCATTATGTATAACCACTACCAAATAGCTTCTTGATTACCTGACTTATAAGACCAAAAATGGTTGATGCTGCATTGACACTCGATTTCAGTGTGGGGCATAGAGTGTGTCGCTTTCTCTTTTGCGTATGAAGGCTGCCAATATATTCATTATGTATTGCTACTCCCAAATCAGTTCTTAATTACCTGACTTAGAAGACCCGAAATCATTGATGCTCGGTTGACGCTCATTTTTAGGAGAATGTTGTGATGTTGTAGCTACCATTTTTGCGGACAAAGGCAGCCAATAATATCATTATGCTGCAGAGTGACAAAGTCTCCAATTAAGTACCCGACTGACAAGTCCAACAATCGTTGACAGTCACTTGATCCTCATTTTACCTTGGAAGTATACGCAATATGCAATCATTTGAATTGGCATAGGATATGATTAATGGTGTTTCAACAGGCTTTCAATTGTCTTCTTGTACCTTCGTCTTTATGAAGAAATTATTCTTCAATAATACATATAAATGTATCGTTTAAAACATACTTCAAAGTGTCCGCTAATTGTTGATAATAATACACACAAAAATCCCGTGCCTTTCAATCAATGCTCGTCTTCACTTGCAGGTTCGCTCAATAGGCTGCTCTGGTCTGCAAAATGGATGTTAACTGCATTACTACACAGCTGATAGTGTACAACCGTGTTGATGTTGCGTCATCAGTCGGCATATCCGGAATAAATTCTGAATCGTGCTGGGTATCCTGGGCATCTGAATCAAGATTGAACAATTGAATGCAGCAAAGTGGAGTATGTAATACAGATACATCAGCAAAATATATTTTAGTCGCTGGGAGCCTCCAGGAGTGTCTGAGAGGATGTGGAGTGTAAACTTAGAAGTGTCATTTTCAGGAGAGTATCAGTGTTACGGCGTAGGCAGGTACGGTGATACCTGGGAATAATAGAAGAAAGATACGGGTGGTGCGGAAGGAATTGTGTTACGGAAAGACGGAGACGTTGGAAGACGCGGAGGAAGCGGCGAGATGGTGG
>Ga0307512_10000271_pt1 | contig 74502 bp, 70 predicted proteins | sample 14_EM_MG_FD_200267 | JGI IMG/M metagenome (GOLD analysis project Ga0307512, IMG submission 200267) | Populus trichocarpa ectomycorrhiza microbial communities from riparian zone in the Pacific Northwest, United States - 14_EM | ecosystem: Host-associated > Plants > Roots > Unclassified | place... | reverse complement strand
GGATGATAGGGGGAAGGTGGAACAGGCTGCTTCCCTGAGTTTGCCACGCCTGCTCCAACGATCAAGTGCAATCTTGAGCAGAAACTTTCCCACTTCAGTAAGATCCGTATTTATAGAGCGTAGACACCAGTCTAGTACTCGATAGCCACTAGGCGAAGTCTTTGTCGTCGTCGGTATCGTCACCAGCCCGGCAGTTGCAGTACAGCCCCTGAACTCTCAGGATAGTCATCTATCCGTTCTGCATGAGGCAACGAAGCAGGTTGTTATGGATGCTTATCCCGGGTTCACAGAGAGGCACTCCGAAGTCGCCGTAGATTCTTCCGATACGCATTTTTACAGCGGGGTCATGAATATTGTCTCGGAAGACGGTGAGATGTGCAGAGATGAATGGCAAACGTGATGCTTTGATGAAGCAACTGGAGGGGAAAATTGTGCTGATAGAAAAAACTAGTGACGTTTCACTACGAGTTCCGTGTATGCACTATTCCTCATTAACGGTGCTCGATCAAGTGGCGATGGACTTCCAAGGGGCCACAGTACTCGCAAAGTTCCCACGTCGCTGAGCAGAGCAGAGTAGAGTGGTCTCGTAGTTGATCGATTTGTTTACTTTTGTTTTAGTGCGCCACTAGTGTCCCTAAGCGGCCCGGCCAGCCTGCATAAGTCTGCCATTAGCCTGGGCTGGCCTGCATAAGCCTGCGCTGTGTATACCTTTGAGGTCTGCGGGAGCCGGCATATACCTTCGAGGCTTGCATATGACTTGGCGGCCTGCAAGCTCTCTGGGGGCCGACCAGGCTTCAATTTACAGGCCTGCACTAACGATGATCAGGCCCGGTTTCATGCAGGCCGGCCGGGCCTGGGCGCTTAGGAACACTGTGCGCCACCATTCGCTTATGTTTTCTTTTGTTCAAGGAGAAGGGTAGAAAGAGGGGAGCTCCCCCATCTAGCTGGCTATCCGAAGAGGGAGGGGAATTGGATACTGCCATACTCGAGTTAGAGTGAATACAGAATGATTAGTACAAAAACAAACGAACCTTTCTCTTCCTCTAAGCCATGCCGGGTTTGTTACAAAAGTGACATGCTCCGGCACTTACGGCGATTTGTGACTTTGATGCAGAAATGTACGCGATGTCAGAAGCGGTGAAGATCGCGGATGAGATCGGGGGGAAAGAAAGGTTAGCAGGGTAACCGTGTTTACGGATTCCTAAGCAACCTTAAGATGAAGACAATTGGACGAACCAGGTCCAGGACAGGTTCTAGCATTAAGGATGATGAATTGGGAAAGCGCATTGGCTAGGAAAAATATCCAGGTGGAGTATAGGTGGGTACCTGCTCACAAAGGGATAGAGGGCAATGAAGAAGCAGACCAACAAGCGACAAAAGTGGCCCATATGCATTGCAGAAGTTTTACCGAGATGCAAAATCCGCTACCATTTTTCGATTATGTTTGATTCTCCTATCTTAGTTGAAGGTTGACTGCGGTGAAGTGGGCAGAAACTAAAGAGGACATTGAAGAGATGGGGAGGAAGTCAAACAACAGTTACTGGTATGATTTGGTGAAGAGGGGGGGTAACAGTGCAGCGATGGGAGCCAATAAGACGATTGCGGCAAGGTTGAATCAGCTTATGTCAGGACATGCACTGATAGCAAAATACCTAAAGCGGATCGGAAAAAGAAGAGATATGAAATTCTGGTCGCATGGGCATGATTATCAGACAAGAGACCACCTTTTTAAGTGTTGTAAGAGTTGGAAACAAGAACAAAAAAGGCTTTGGGTCAATGGGCAAGAAGGGGAAGAGGGGTATGATGGTGTCAAAAAGGTATTGAAAAAGCCAAATATTTCATTGCCAATGTCTTTTACTTTAGCGGAAGAACAATGTTCGCAAGCATTGAGGGATTTCATTTTTGATTCTGATGTCGGCAGAATCAGCGGCATGGTGGAGGAGGCGGGGAACTCAGATCACGAGGAGACAAGGAATCGGGGGGTGTAAAAGTTGATGTTGTTTTTGGCGGTTATTTCTTTTGTTTTGGGTAGGAGGACTCGCAACTGTGTTTCTGTTTCTTCATGGTATGGAATCAGCGGGGAGGAAATGTGTATGGGATTATACTCACCGGGAAAAATACCCATACGCAATGTGTAACTGATAGAGAAGGTGTTTTGGGCCAGTAATCCATAGCATAATTGACGCATGGCACTACGAGGTCCCATGGACCTGTGGGGAGACTAGATTACTATGATAGGCATGTGATTATGGGCGCTTGATACTATACATCATGCTGCATTCAATGAAACTGCCAAATGGACTTCATTGCAGACTCCCAAAGACGCTCAGAAGTATACTACTGATCACAATCGATTGTACACTCCCAACCTGCTTGACTTATGCTCCAAATTGAGCTCTCAAGATGCTCCCAAGTACACTCCCGGGCATGCTCTCAAAGACGCTCCCAATTGCACTCGATGGCCCCCTCCCAGCCTGCTTCACTAACCCTCCCAAGTATGCTCCGAAGATACTGCCAAGCACAGTCCTGAACACGCTCCAAATACACTGTCAAGCAGCATGACAAGTAGACTATATGCTCCGATATAAGCTCCTGGGTGCTCGATCCAGAGACTTGCTGAGTTGAAGGCGCCAGGCACTGGGAGGCAGGTGGTGGGAAGAAGGTGGTGGCAGCCGAAATCATGACGTCGGTCAATGTCATTCTCCAAACCATATCTTCAGTGTGGCCACTGTGATGAGATCTCACGACGCCTCATGGTCATGGTGTTGTCAATTGCCGCATTGCATCCTTCATGATAGGTAGACAATTGGATCTTGGGGAGAGCAGATCTCCAACTCAGATGTTCCTGCTGAATGAGCCGCCCGCTTCAGACTGATTTTTGGCGTATGTGTGTGAGTTCTGTACTGGACCGATCGTGATGATGGCCATGGAGATGAAGGCGATGGTGATGATGGCGACGGTGATGGTGTTGGTGATGGTGATTTTAGTACCAGAAGCACTTAGACAAGTAGGTGGGCTACGTCAACATTAGTGTTAAAGCTTCCTCGGACTAAGAGCCTTCTAGTAGCCAAAGCTTCCACTGACTTAGAGCCTTCTGTTAGCAAAAGCTTCCACAGACTTAGAGCCTTCTGTTAGCCAAAGCTTCCACAAATGTAGAACCTTCAATTCGCCAAAGCTTCAACAAACTCTGAGTTTGACTTGGGCCAAAACCTTCCCGTTGTGGTGAAACAGCGAAGCTACAAGGCAGCGAGACCATCACCAAAGCTCCGCCACACCTCTCGCGGCATTCCATATTGAATTCGTGACAATGAGAGGTGCTGGCTCGAGGAGCATAGGCAGGGGATGAGAAGATATGATACTACCCGGCAGTGACAATGCATGCAATTTTGTGGATCCACAAAATCTCGGAAAGCGTGAGTGAGATCAAAAGATGGGAAAGATAGAGTGCGTGATGCCTTGTTGAATAAGATGATATGCGATGAAATAATATCTATCTAGCCTGGGGTCTCCCAAAAATATACTCCCTGTTGAACAGCCCATCTCCGGTACCCCTGGATCACCATAAACCGCTGTCCCCCAGCCCATCTCCATGATCCCAGTATCTCCGCAAACCTGCTGTCGCTCAGACCTCCCCCAAGTTGAGTCGGATGGGTGGCGAGAAACGGATTTGCCCGCCACACTGTGGTAAACTCTACTCCTCCCGAACATGCTCTGGCATGCTCAATATGGAGACATGTTGAGTTGTAGCCACTAGGCACGTGGAGGCATGTGGCAGGTGTCGGGTGGCGGCCTGCCAAAATCTGGATATCAGTTGATATCATAGTCTGAACCTGATCTTTAGTGCAGCCACTGAGACAAGATCTCATGATGTCTCACGGCCATGATGTTGACAATTGCAGCCTTCGATTCTGCATGATAGGTATACAATTGGATGCTGGGGAGAGCAGATCACGGACTCAGATTGTGCAGTGGAATCTTCTGTTCGCTTCACACCCATTGTGGGCATCTGTGTGCGTTTCTGGTGCTGATAGTGATGATGGCAATGGTGATGATGGTGATGATGGCAATGGTAATGATGGCGATGATGATGGTGTCGGTGATGGTCATCATTGTACCAGAAGCACTTTGACAAGTAGGTTGGCTACGTCAAAGTTAGCATCAAAGATTCCACAGACCTAGAGCCTTCCAGAAGCCAAAGCTTACACAGACTTAGAGCCTTCTAGTAGCCAAAGGCTCCACAGACCTAGAGCTTTCTATTGGCCAAAGCTTCCACAAACTCAGGGTTTTCCATCGGCCAAAAGCTTCCCGTGGAAAACTCTACTCCTTCCGAAGTATGGTTCTCCAAAGCAGGGTTCCAAGCCGGCTAACAAGGAAGGCTTCGAAGTAGGCTCTCAAGGAGGCTTCCAAGAAGGCTATCAAGCACAGCTTCAAAATAGGCTCTCAAGCAAGCTCTCAAGCATCAGCGTGCTCACCAGCAGACTCAGTACCGGAATAATAGCCAGGGAGTGAAGACAGGGATTGGTCCATTTTCGGCCACAAGTCGTATATTGATCCATCGGCCCACACGGACATCTCTATGAATCGACGATGGATGACTGTGGTCTGTGCGTCGCGCAGGTGTCCACAGGAAGCTTGGAATGCGCTGCGGGTGTGTGCATGTGAGGGTAGCGCAGTCTATAGTCAATTTTCACTTTTGCCGATGCCATGGCCGCTAGCGGCTGAATGCAATATGATTACAGACAAACAAACAAACAAAGGGCGACTTGTGATGAGGGGCGATTCACAGACATCGAGCTAGAGGCAATGCAGGACAGGAAGACAATGAGCGGAATTTCGGAGGTGAGTGGATCATTCTAAGGTGTGATGTTCGAGGGTGTGTAGGATGGTAGAGTGATGGTTGCTGTGACAACTGTGCAGGGGGGAACCGTGATTATCGCTTATAGTATGATGACTGTCTACTGTACCATAAAAGCCACATTTATTGATGCTGAGTAAATGCTGTATTTAAGCTGAATTTTTTACAAATGTATACATTTCCTGAACTTGAGGGGTATTTCAGGATTTCTCACAATATCAATTGTTTTGAGTGTGGAATCAATTTCACAATAGCACAGAAGACCACATTAGATGGTATATTGATGCCTAGTGTTAGCAACGGTTCCGGGTTACCCGGCTTCGGTGTAGGTTCGACCTGGACCCGATGCCCGTGTCCGGAGTCAGGAACCGCCAAGCAACCAAACTGGCCAAGTCTTGGCGGGCTGCTACCCGGACCGGATATATACCCACGGGTTTTTGGCCGGGTTGGAACCCAACCTCAGTTCCATTTTCGCAGTTCCAGCCACTATGGCAGTGATTAAGTATTTGAGTTCAGATCGTACCATGACATGATCAGTACGTAGATTGTGCATTTCTTCCTGCTCTTTCACCTGCCAGTGTCGGATTTGTGATCAGGTCAATTTTCGTTGAGTTGCAGTGAATAACAGGCCAATATTCAGGGAAAATCCCGGGTTTTCAAAAGAGACTCAACGAATAGTGGTCAGATTCCAGATGTGACAGCAGGGGGTGAAACATCGGGTAGAAATGCACAATCTACGTACTGATCATGTCATGATACGATCAGAACTCAAATACTTAATTCGAGCCAAAGTTGTGAACTTGAAATGCCGGGTTTTTGCTGGTACAACCGGCCCAATTGCAACAGTCCGGTTTTTGGTTTGGTAAAACCCGTTGCGACGGTTCGGTCCCGGTCCCAACCCTAACCAGGAACTGTACTAGCCGGTTGGAACCGTTGCTAACACTCTTGATGCCACATTGATGCTAGATTGCTATCATATGCAGAATGATGTGCATTGAGTTAAATAGTAAAGTTATACAACAATACTTCCATAGGTGAATATTTCACACATGTCTGCACACATCTGCACATATCCACACATGCCAACAGCTTACCTTCACCCCCCATGCTCCCAGCTGACTGACACATGGTACAAAAATATACTTGCCTTGATTCAAATCCATTTCAGCGGGTATTTTACACACCCACTAACCACTGTAGTATGTATGATGTTTGGTGAATGCAATATTCTATTAGGACTATTTTAGGTATACCGGTTTATTACTATTATATCATTGTAACAAGAATGTGGAATTCCCACCTCATCTATACAAATACTCAATGATGCTCAAATAACCAATAGTATCCCATTCCACTCATTGCGTGATTATTTACAATGTCATATTTGCTGTTACCTTGCGTTATTGTAGGTTTTTGTATTATTTCCTAGTAATTAAAATGTGAAATTTAGTTATACATGCATGGGGGATGGAATATGTGCACTAGTCTCACATGGATTGGAACTAAGACTATGCTATTCTATTAGATTGATGTCATGCTGTTCGCATATACTGGCTGGTATTAAAAACACCGATCGGTTAGCAATACCATAATGTAAGTCTGTCTCATTTGACAGCAGCACATGTCTGGACAGGTTGGTAGAGTTACCAGGCTTATAGCAGTGTATAATACTAGTACAGTGGTTAGGTGAATAGATTTAACACCCAGATATCAACCTGTTAGTAATAGAGGATATTGCTGATATAAAAAAAAATTCAGCTACAGTACAGAGCTGCCAATTTTACCAGCTTTCCATTATTACTACTGGATATAGCAGCAGGTTGTAGCATTAGATTGGTAGGTTGATTATGTTTATATTCTACTATTATCTCCAGATTACATTTGCACTACTTTGATAATAGTTTTATATATAGGTTGGTGTAAGGTATTTCACTAATTTATGTGATGGTGATTATTATTATGGTGATGTTGATGGCGCTGGTGGTGAGAGTAGTGATTGTCAATGGCACAGTCTAATATGACAATAACTGCTATAGCATCAGCTGCTACAGAAATGGCTGCTTGTAATGACATTGAGTAGTTAGAGCTTCTAAGGCTGGCACATAACTTTTCAAGGGCTGGGTAACCACTACTTTATATGATTGGCTTGTGGGAAGCCTTAGATCTGTAGCGATAGTCTTACATTACTTCTGTTCACATTTACACATATAGTAACTCGAATCTACATTGGCAACTATATCTCTATATCCCTGGAAGCTGGCATATAAGTCCTTACACTGCTAGAATGATGGCTGCTAATGCCATATGTGGTATGGTGACGGCTACTGTAATGGCCATCTCTGGACAACCTGATAAGCCTTGCGGACTCACATGAACGTTATTAGGCTGACACTCAAAGACACCTGTAATGTTTGCAATTGACTGCATAGTCTACAACTGTGATAGCAAAAAATACATAGTACTCTAGCAGTGAGGAAAACAAGTTAAACAAGGTTGTCAAAGATGATAGCCCAATGTGAGGTTCATGTCATGCTTACCTATTTAATTAAACCCCTATAAAGTAAGGTATACTCATGGACTCTGGGAGTTATGCTGCGCTCAGATAAATCACACACTGCAGTCACATCGATGAATGGGGTGTTATCGCATAGTAGGTACAGGTCTAAAGGTCAAAGGTGCATAGGGATGGGAAGAGTAATGTGTGATGTCTAAAAGAACAGTTACAAACCTTAGGGCACTATTAGCAGTTGCTGTTCTGCAAGTAAAGATGGAGGGCATGGGATTAGTAACTCCAAACCATTATAGTTAACTCAGAATTTAGCCTGAAATGCTTACAAGCTACTGGACAGAACTGGAGCGCAGCTGTAAATACGATTGAAGATTTAGAATACACTGCAGATTCATTTCTAATGTTCTGACTATTCAGACTCATTTTTGAACAATCACTCACTATATGCTTCGCCACTCCTGTTAAGATACTGAGTGCCACAAGCGGTATATACTCCAGTACAGGTACATTTGTGATTGAATATATGGTATTCGGACCATGCCCTGTACACATGCCTGCACACTCAGCCAGCATCTCAAGCGGAGTCTGCAACAACTATCATCTTAAGAAGTTTGTGGATCAGCCCATCAGAAAGCCCATAAGCTGTACACCGGGGAGATTGGACCACATATAAGAAGATCCCCCCTCTAGCTATGCTTCGTGGAGCAAGAAATGACAAACAACAAACAATCAAACAACCTGTGGTATGCATAGTAGCCTTCTTGAAACCCTGCGTGGCAATTGAGCAGAGAAGGAGTACTGCTGTAGCCTGAGGACGGCGATCCATATACACAAAGAAATCCATATTCCCCCAAAAAAGAAACAATCTCAAATAAACCTCCAATTACCATAAACCTGATGCCTTCGTGAGTATATCCGCAACATTTTGTTCGTGTGTCCGGATAAGTCGTGGACTATCCCTGTCTGCAGGTGATCCCCTCGGTGGTGAGTTGACCTGGTCGTGAGGCTTTGCTTTCCAGACTGTAACAAGATTGCCCCATCGCTGGAGGGAAATACATAGCTGCCTGGAGAGTACCGAAACGTGCTGTCACTGGCTCAATTGGAATCCAAGTACCCTGTGAGACTATTGCCAACGCCAAACCTGATGCCCATTCTAATGCAGATGCCAATGGCAATGACAATGTAATTGGCATTGAAATGAAGTCGAAAATCAGTTGTATGTTTCAGGTAGAGTATTCCGGACAAGTCGCAAGCGCTGCATACATTGGTGATTCCACGACAGCTAAATAGTGGCTGATATCTTCCAATTTTTTATCCCCCCGCAATGGGCGGCCACGTATGACATTATATTGGGATCAAACATAATTCTGTTATGTTCACAGCGGATTTCAATTCTCAGACCTTGGCATGCCAGGCTGAGTTGGTATCAGTATAGTTCTCTGAGAGTTTTCCTTTGACATTGATCATGGCTCTGGAAGCGGGTGGTGGGTACGGCCAGGAGATATTGACAATTTCTTCTTTCCTACCTCTTTTCCGGTGAATTCGTTGACAGCCCTCTATAGCTTCGGTGAAGGTTAATCTATCTCCAGTGGCTACGGATGCCGTTAATGCCTCTGCGGGGACTGTATCTTGATTTCTTGCAACATCACTCTCTATTGCTGGAGCTACAGATGCTGGCGGGCCTTATCTTGAATTCTTGGTTACTGTTGCCAAACACAGGGTAGTCTGTTTCTGGTGGTGGTTCCCTCTGGGGTTCATTTAGCAGTGGTAATGATACATGAATGGATCGCAGTGGGTACAAGTGGCTACAATTGCGCTAGCACCTATGGACAACACTTACTCCGCAAAGAACAACATCATGTTTGTCAGCCAAGTGATCATTAGCATGATTACACTTCGGCCACATGTGATCAGTTAGCTGTTGAGCAAGCTCGCCCTGGTGCATTCAATTATGACAACACGATTATGTTGCGATTACTGGAAAGTGAAAAATCTTCAGCAGTGAGCATGATTATTGGCCACACCTACTATAACTTATCTTGCGGGAAAACAGAGTGTTAAGTTGCGCTTACTCTGAATTATATGTGCAGCAGACGATAACGCAATATGAAAGGATGAGGGATCTGCAACGTTACAGGCACAAAAAGAGGTGAAAAGCCCTTGCAGCACTCCACAGTCTACGGATGTTCGAGCCCTAAGCATACTGTGTCTAAGGTATTGTTGACATTGGGTGGAGGTAAGAGGCCGGATGCAAACCTGCTCGTTGAGTTGATTCAGTATGCATTGCAACGTCATACTCATATAGAGATATGAGGTTGACATGTCAAAATTTACGTTGGCAGAGTATCAGTTGTTTGCCGCATCAGCAAAAACTAAATTTCATTCATTGAATGTATTCAGTTTATTGTACCCACATACTCAAAAAAATGAAATCGAGGTTTCTCTGAAATGTGGAATCTCTTTACTGTGCCAGAGTGTTCTTTGAGTCGTTGCGATGCAGTATTCAAACGTCACAACTGGCATACCCACATGTGTGAATGTGACAACACACACTTGATGAACAGTTCGCAATTCCTTTCGCAATATCGCAACTCATCTGTCAGCATACTCCTACATCGCCCAATTCGATTTCCCCTCGTAATTATGATAGTACTCGCTCAATACGTTTCATGAAGTGTTTAGTTTTTGTTTTTAAAGACCCTCTTGGCTTAATTTGAACAATGATAGTGACCTTGCAGAAGTGATTCACAATAGTTGATTTGTTGATACAAGATGATACTACCTTGCAGTTCAACAGTCGCGGGAGGGTTATGCATCATCGCATGTTAGCTTCAGTAGCAGTGGTGTTACCAACATGTCTGGGTAACATGCTAGCGGTCTGAGTTTGGACCGGAAGAACCATTCGGTTCAGTTACAGAACTGTCCAAAAACCCGACCCGCTTCTTCTTGGCGGTCCAAACCCGGCCTTGTACCAGTCAACCCGCAGGTTTCGCCAGGTTTAGGTGGACCAGTCGGATCCAATCTGCAGTTCTGCGTTTCGGGTTTTTCTATGTATGGTCGCGTTCAGTTTTCCTACTGTTAATTGCAAAATATCGACTATGGTACAGCATTGTCATTTTCTGATGTATTGACAACCTTTCTATAGCAAACAAGTAGAGAGACGCTCCCTGTCCCATCCTGAAAATGAGCGTCAATCGAGCGTCAACAATTGATGGTCTTGCATCTTGGGTAATCTAAGTGGCGCTTGATCGCACATATCCATAAACAAGTGATTAGCTGCCTGTATGAGCAAATAAGCAAATGATATTCCTGCGATAGCCTCCTGAACAGTAACAACTTATTTTATTTACAAAGGTGCATGAAAGTGTTCATGAGCGTTTTAGACTACAAAAAGGGCCAAAACTGAGTATATGGACTTTAACAGCCGCAGCACGCTTCGATAAACGATGATTGAAGGCCGAACATCGTCAACCCTCCCCTGACACACATACTCATGATGGGGCAAGGAGCGCAACGCTTTGCTTTTTGCCTATAAAGGATGGCAACACTTCCATTATGTGGAATCACTACCAAGTTGCATTTGTATTACCCGACTTACAGGACAAAAATTATTGACGCTCCGTTGACGCTCATTTTCAAGATAGGTCCCAGAGCGTCTCGCTTTCTTTTTTGTGTATAAAGGTTGTCAATACTGTTGTTATGTATAACCACTACAAAATTACTTCTTAATTACCAGACTAACAAGACCTAAAATCGTTGATGCTCTGTTGACGGTCATTTTCAAGATGGGGCAGGGAGCATGTTGCTTTTTTTGCCTATAAAGGGTGACAACACTTCCATTATGTGAACTCCCTGCTAAATCGCGTTTTTATTACCCGACTTACATCACCAAAAATTGTTGACGCTCTGTTGACGCTCACTTTCAAGATGTGGCAGGGAGCGTTTCGCGTTCCTTTTTGCATCTACAGGTTGTCAATGCCGTTGTTATGTATACCCACTACAAAATTACTTCATAATGATCAGACTAACAAGACCAAAAATCGTTGATGCTCTGTTGACGCTCATGTTCAAGATGGGGTAGGGAGCGTGTTACTTTCTTTTTGCCTATAAGGGATGGCAACACTTCCATTCTGTATAATCACTACTGAATCGGGTGTTTATTACCCGACTTACAGGACCGAAAAACGTTGCTGCTCCGTTGACGCTCAATGTCAAGATGGGACACGGAGTGTCTTGCTATGTTTTTTGCGTTTATACGTTGGCCATACTGTTGTTGTGTATAACACCTACGAAACTACTTCTTAATCACCGGACTAACAAGACCAAAAATCGTTGACACTCCATTGACCCTCATTTTCAAGATGGGGCAGGGAGCGTTTCCTTTTCTTTTTTGCATCCAAAGGTTATCAATGCCGTTGTTATGTATAACCACTACAAAATTACTTCATAATTACCAGTCTAACATGACCAAAAATCGTTGATGCTCGGTTGACGCTCATTTCCAACATGGGGCAGGGAGCAGGTTGCTCTCTCTTTTGCCTATAAAGGGTGGCAACACTTCTATTATGTGTATTCACTACCAAATCGCATTTTGCTTACCCGACTTACCGGACCTAAAATCATTGACCCTCCGTTGACACTCAGTTTGTGACAGGTGTATCCGCACTATGGAACTACTCACTTTGGCATACTATATTAATAATGGTCCTGTGGCAGCCGCTCTCAGCTGTTCATGTACATTCTCCTTTCTAACTACATTGTTCTTTAATGATGCATATAAATATACCCTTTAAAGTATACTTTAAAGTGTCCGCTAATTGTAGATCATGATAGTACTCAAAAATCCTGTTTCCTTCCATCAACTCTGTTCTTCACTGTCATGTTCATTCAAAAGGCTGCTGTCGTCTACAAAATGGCTGTTAGCTGCATTACCACGCAACTGATAGTGTACGAACCTGTGGATGGACCTTCATCACTCAGCAAATCTGGAATAAAATCTTTATCGCGCATGCGATCCTGGGCATATGGATCAACATTGAACAATCGACCGCTGGCATGTAGAGGATGTATATACACATATCCGGGTGGCACACCAACTGTTTCGGAGCTTTAAGTTTTCTCACTTTCACCAGGCCGTGCAGGTGGCCTTCCGGGCCTCGGTGGCGCCAGTTGTGGTGGAGGTGCACCTGTGCCTTTGCGCCTCCAACGAGTCTGTGGATTCTTTGCTGGGCCATTTGGGCAAGGGAGACCGCCGTCAGTTTGATTTTCTCAAACCATTGCCTGGTGTGTCTCTATCGCAGCCTTCACCTTGTCAGGCCCGGGAAACAAAACACCCCGCGTCTTCTCTTCTCGAACTTCGGCGCATGGTTTCTTGATTAGTTGTTGTGTTTCCCCAATAGCAGCACGCGAAAACCCTTCTTCAGCTATTTTGGCCATATTCAAGGCAGGACGCATGTCGGACTTTTCAAGCTGTACCCGACCTCCTTGTCTTGCCATTGTAGCTGACATGTTGAAAACCTACAAGAAATTAGTTGCTGCTTCAAGAGTGAGAATCGGCTGTTACCTCAACCATATATGACCCCGTAGGCTTCTCTAATGTCTTGTAAGCCTGTTTCGTCCATTCCCGGGGACTTGTATTACCAAATTGGTGACCGAAAATCTCAGGACTGAGAACATCGTGATGTTCAATCTTGCGGACTGTGCGGACGAATGCCGTGGTCGACCGTGGAGTTTTCCCGTTACGGGCAGCGATGAATGGATCATGTAGCTCTCTACGTACCCCAGCTGCGCGTTATACTGTTAGTTGACCAGCGTCTACATCGATATGGATAGACTCACATCCGATCGCATGTTGCTTCTTATTCTTGCTGGTTGCGGTGTTACCTACTATTTTCAAATGTGCGTCGTGGGTCATATTTTCGGTGGCTACAATCGCAGCGTCGTGCTGAACTATCTGGTGTCTGCGTTGCTGCTGTGTCTCACTGGGTGGCGCATTGTATAAAGCGCCTGTCGTTTGCCTTGATTCGGCTTCCATCGCACCTGGTTGAAGTATTTCTGGAGCCATGACTTGCTATTGTGGAATTGCAAGGAAGACGATCACGTGAAGTAGTGGGAAGTTCTGAAGATTATATTGTCAGCTACAAGTCACAATGGAATGAGTGACAGCCAACTTGCACTGTCAATTCCAACTGAATCCGGCTGTGTATAGCTGCACTGCGTATAGCTGCAGAGGATTCCAACACTGCTGCGATTTGCTTTAAGTCGGTCCGATGTTTTTGTTCATTTGCCGGGCTATATCGTGATGAATGACAGCTGATATCTCATTTTTGATCACTATGAAAGGGACATTCTTCAACGGAAAGGACATCTGGTGATGTTTGACTCAAAACAATGCCGGGATCTTAAATGAATCACACGCTAACCATCCAATCCTAATGTACGGTTAGCATGACTATTCCCAATGAAGTGACGGTCAAAACGCTGATTTTGCTTGGTTCTCATTGATGAAACCTACCAACCTTGGCATAAAAGACGCAGCTTGCCACCGTGTGGTCCATATCTTTCAACATCCAACGTTTTGCCCAACAACAAGGTCAACACAAGATACAATGGTCAATGCTCCGAAAAAGAACCTTTCTTCACTTCCGGCGGGAAAATACGGCAAGTCGACAAAGAAATCCACACGACGACGTCATCAAGCGAATACAGGCAAGAGTGGCTTGGAGGCAGAGAGGGTCGGAGCGTTGGGAGCATTGCGCAGCTTACGATCTATAATGAAGCTTTCGGCAGAGAACATAGGGGAAACACACAATCTAAGCAACGAAGACACAGAGAAATGGATCGAGGATTATGTGGATAGAGAGACAGCACTGGCAAGAATGCGAGTTCAACACGCAGAGACAGCGATAATGCAAGAGCAGGAACATATTAGGAATGTTGTAAAGGCATGATCGACAACCACAAAGCATGAACCAACATTCGAGGAGATGTTCAATGCTATTGGCAACAGTTTAAGCGATCTTGTAAGTTCAGAAGATGAGGAGGACGGGGAAGATGAGGATGATGATGAGGAAGATACAGAGCTTGGCAAGCTGAGCGAAGATGATGAACCTGGCTGGGTAATGGGCACAATCTCCAAAACAGTACAGCACGACATGGAGAGCTCTCGGCAGAAGCAAATGAGGCTTCACGACTTGACGCAACTGGGATGGGTGGACAGAGCCAACAACGTCTGTGAGATATATATGAAGTACGGGACGACTGAACTGAAGGTTCGGGCACTGGTGACGCCTCAAACGGACACGACAGCAGCGACACCATCACCGACAACATTTGGAAAACTTATGCAGGTTCTAGATATAGTCCCAAGACAATCCCAAATGCCGCAAGTGACATCTCGCCAGGGAAGTAGTCAAATGAGGCTGGGTTAAGAGAAACCTCAGGCAGACAATCACATTGTATCTCTCATGCCCGATGTGGTGCCCGATTTGTCACAGAGGGAGATTGCGACGCCAGTTCAAGCCGTGAGCATTTACCCCAGCATATTGCGTCGCAAGCTTATTACCATATAGAAATCGGATTGGGACGAGGACATGGTGACAGCTCCTGCATCACTGGAAGAATAGATAGGCAAAGGGGTATTTTTGACAACTTATCTCAACTAAAAGCAATTTGTACCGACTTTGTTACATGTCACCTTTTTCGGGATTTCAGTGACCAAATTCTGAGACAAGATTATTCGTCAGTGGGTGTGCAAGGGTCGTATGGGCCATGCAAATGTGCTCGACAACAAATCAAATAGATTGACGAGCAATGAACTGTATATGGTGATGCCTGTTACTGTTAAATGATAAAACGAAACCTAACTTTGAGAACAACTTTAGAAACAAAGTGGAAGTCAGTGATGTCATACAACTCATAGAAGGAGTGGTCATAGCACATCCGAAACCCGGATGAATGACACCCAATACATTGCATTGATCCATGCAGCCAACTACATAACTCTCCGCTCAGACCTCCTGCACATGATTGAACAATCGAAAATTGCTTATGGTACATCATCGAAATCAAGGAGAATGAGCTGGATGAGGAATGGTGAAGACGTTGCGCTATAAATATGTAAAACCAGTGCACGGATCGTTACGCGGTAAATTGCAGGGCAAAAGCGCTGAAATGCGATGGACTTACATCATTCATCATGCAAATGATGTGTATAGTGATGGCTCAGATACTGAGATGTCCTGAATATTTAGGATTCACATGATAATACATGGAAATGGTATACTGGCTGCCTACAAAGACTGTATGGATTTTATACACAATTGTTGAGCACACAATGACTGTTAGTATGTCACGGAGGTGAGCTCAAAGGTGAGCGTCAACAAAGCGTCAATGATTCTTGGCATTGCATAATGGGAAATCCAGATGGTTTCGCTGCAACGTTCATTCATAATCGAACTATATCCCACCTTTCAATTGAAGAATGGTAGCGACAATATCGCTACTATGTCCTAAAAATGAGCATCAACGGAGCGTCAACGACTTGGTGCCTCGCATCGTGGAAAATGCAAGGGCTGTGCCGAGACATGAAGCCATAATCGCACCATCTGCCGTGTTTCTAGGCAAAAATGCCTACAACGACTTCGTCACTGTGCCCTAAAAATGAGCGTTAATGGAGCGACACTGATTCTATGCTTTGCATCTTGGAATATCAAGGCGCTGTGAGACTACATTGATCCATAATCGAACTATCGGCCGCGTTTCTAGGCAACATCCTTTTGACAACCTCGTCACATGGCCCTTAAAATGAGGGTCAAAGGAGTGTCAAAGACTTTAGGCCTTGCATCTTGTAATATCAAGGGTTGATGAGACTACATTGATCCATGATCAAACAATCGGCCGCCTTTCTAGGTAAAAATTCTTCCGACAACCTCGTCACTATGCCCTAGAAATGAGCGTCAATGGAGCGTCAAAGACTTTAGGCCTTGCATATTGGAATCTCAAGGGACTATGAGACTACTTTGATCCATAATCGAACTATTGGCCGCCTTTCTGGTCAAAAATGCTTCTGATAAGATCCCTTCCTTGTCCCAAAACGAGCGTCAACGGAGCATCAACGATTTTGAATATTGCATCTTGGATAATCTAACAGCAATGGAACGTAGGTTATCCACAATGAACACATCGGCCGCCTTTATTGGCAGAAATGATAGTGACGATATCACGTACGCCTCCTACAATTGAGCGCCTGCTGAGCATCGACTGTTCTTGTGGAGACTCAGAATGCTACACAGCAATGAACTGCATTGTGCTGTTCGTAAATCGAGTTTTACGCTGTCAGTCTTCGCAATATAACGTTGTATACAACTTCACAAATATGCATGCAATATCCTACAGATCTGATAATTTCACCTGTAGCAGTTGCGTCAATATTTAAAAACCCGCAGTGTGCTTTGCTGTATCGTTACTTCCGGCAGACTTTTAAGTCGGATTTTCCAGCTGTCTAATTCCTACCGCCATGTCGAATTCAAAATCTTTGAACATCTCATTCCTCGAGGTTATGATCTCTTCCAAAAATGAACGTGTCTTCATTCATGATGTGAGCGACCTTACTTTACAAATCATCTTCGATGCTCGGTGGGCTTCAATGAATGTAGACTCGAAGAGGCCCATGGCTTGGAATAACTCTCGACATGCGCCTTCGTGGCAATTCTATTTACACTGTGGAATTGAGGTGACTGGCAGCCCTGGAATCATATGTATTGTTTGTCATCAAGTTCTTCTCCATCCATCAGAACATGGGACAAGCTCAATGGGGAAACACTTGCTGGCAAAAGCTCACATCGCAAAGTTAAACGAATTAACAGAGTCAGAGGTCACTGAATTGACCAGTTCGACGGTTGATGAAACAGCTTTGGCCATCCTGAAGAGGCAAGGAAGTCGAGGAATCACAATAGTGAGTTCACAGAGGAAGATCATATTTGACATCCAGGTGGATCCATATTGACCGAAATGACAGACAAAACGTTCCAAACTGGCAGATAAAGATTTTGAGACTTCCAAATTTCACCAAGACACGTGGAATCGCTACCCGATGTTAGGATGTGTTTCGCCTCACAGTCCATGCATCACTGTATCAAATTTCGAGCTACGATGGACATATACGGCTTCACGCGATGACCTTCTGCTGCCGTCTGCTACGTCCCTTGGCACCGTGTTCCGGAGGGAAAATGCACTGACCGTGGATGCAATTAAGAAGCAATTGCCGTCACGAAATGAAGTTTGTTTAGCTCTAACCGTATTGACATCACCGAACAAACTAGCCATAACATTGGTCATTGCTCACTACATGGATCGAAATTTGGCATTGCGTGAAGTTCATCTCGCGTGCGACGAGGTTGGTCGCCTGTTCCTGTCCCGTTTCGAAAGCTAATTAAGGATGATAGGTCAAGGGCCAACATACTAGAGCAAGGCTAGCTGTACATTTGAAAGACATTCTGGATCATGTTGAGCTTACCGACGGCCGTTTGCTTGGAATTACAACTGATGATGCCTCCTCACATTACTCGATGACACGCGAGCTGCAATCAACACCTGAAGCCTCTGGAATCGAGTAGCCTGCATTGAGGAACCACATACCATGCATGGCGCACGTGATACAGCTGGCTTTAGGTGCATTCATGAGCAGTCTCAGTGTCAAAGGCTGCACCAAGTCTTGGGTAGCGCATGAGCGCGAACAGCAATTTGGAGATAATGAAAGCGTAGACATTGGGAACAGTCAAAGGCTTCGAAAACAGGGCAATGCTAGAATCTATAAGGTGTCGGCCATGAAACCAGGTTTACCAAAGATAATTGAGAAAGTACGCATTTCAAGATAGTTTGAAAGTGCTGAAACTGACCTTCATATAGCAGAGAATGCTTGCGGTTATGAGTACGCTAGCACCTGGTCATCGAAACGAGTTGATTGATTATCAACAGGCCATAGAGCGCTGCCCAGGACTTCCAATTATGGATGTGAAGACGCGGTGGAACTCGACCCCGGAGTTGCTCGAGTGGACCTCCCGTCTACGTGAATTCACACGCGAGTGGCTTAATAACCAAAAATACAGCGATTACCGGCCACTCTTCACAACTCAAGACGAATGGACCATTGTGAAGTATGTCATGGAAGTGTTGAGGCCATTCCGATATTGGAACCTGTGGATGTCGAAGAGGCATCCAGTGAGATTGGATCCCGTTAACACAGTGTACAATGATATGTTCGATCACATGGCCGGCGTGATGCGTGCTTTGGCGAAGAAAACGACTCCATGGAAGGAAGACTTGTTCTTCGCCGTGAAGTTAGCTCGACAGAAGCTGTCCAAATCCAACGCTGATGTGACTCCATCGACGGGCATGCTCCTCATTTCAACACCAATCCTCAATCCTATCCGGAAGTTGCGATCGTTTAGGAAGTTGCACAAAGTAATGGATATCAATCCTGAGGACGAGACATCCTATACTACCCAATACCAAGAGTTGTTTCTGAAGTATATGGAGAATGAATACTGTGCCAAACATCGACATGTGCCGGTCAATAAACATGAAAGCCTACCAACAAGCAATTCTATCCCCTCTGAAACGGTTTTAGGATGCTGTCAATCATTCTTTGATCCATATGATTTGTCCAGCGATGATGACGAATACTGAACTCCTGAAAATGTGGCTGGGACGACACCCGGACAAAGCGATCGCGCAGCACACTGATTATCAGCTGCCAGGCTTTATTTGAATTCGCCGCCTGAAGCACCAATGAACTGGGGTCGAATTAATCCAAATCTCATCGATTACCACTCCGACCAAATGGAGATTAGCAGTACATTCTTGTCACCGGAAATAACCGACTGGTGGTGTCAACAGGAGGAAATGCACTCCAAGTACACTGATCTCTCTTATGTGGCACACACCATAGTATCTATCATACCACATGGTGTCAGAGTGGAGGCCGGTTTTTCTTTCACCCCAGATGTTATCGGCTGGAGGAAGTCAAAAACCCCAGGCGGGACTCTTCGCGAAACGGTCATTTCAAGGCAGTTTGCTCGAACTATTAAAGGGATATTTTGCCGGCGCTGACCCATTGTTGTATAAAACGAACGCTGAAAACGACTTCGAAATTAACCAAGAGGCGGAGGAAAGAAAATTGCACAGAATGGCCAAGGTTCACGACTTTTTGGAGATGTGGCGGGGCAGGCAAAACCTATGTGCTACCCAGAAGGAATCTCGCGCTCAAAACAAGCAGATGACTGCCGTGGGATACATTTCGGACACGGAAGAAATCGTCAAAGCATCATGGTCACCCTTTTCACATGATGGTGCGGCTGCATTTAAATTGTCAGAAAGATCTCCTTTGCCACCACCTTTGTCTGCAAGGGACCTCCCTGGAAGACGAACTCAAATATTGAATGTCCGCCGAATCTGAAGAATCAACCGTCATCCAGTTGAAAGTGATGAGGTTCGCACACCTGAAAGCATTCCGGACACTGAAGATTGGCTTAACTGGATTGGGCAATTGAATAATCCAAATGACAGCGAGGACGATTGCGCGGCGGACGTTGACAGTGATTTAGAGCAACACAATAACATCGAGAATCCGGAATGCCCAATGCAGCGGGGTGTGAGTGCCACACCTAATGTGTCCGGATTGATTCGGCCGACTCGGAAGTGAAAGATACAGGCTGAAACGGTGTTGATGATGTTCAATGCAATTGAAATGAGAAGGAAAAATGCAGTGAAAAAAAAGTATGACAGAATGCGTCAATGTTTCACCAGTTTCATTAGGTATCTTGAACTAGAGTTTTAGTTAGTGATATATCGTGGGCAAATGGTGAGAAGTAGCTTGTCAATATCGGTTGATAAACAGATGTATAGCAGGCGCACTGAAGCTTTTGGCAAGAAATATAAATTTTAGTCGTGTGAAAGCGAACAGTGCAAGAATGTTACTGCGCTTGGCTTTGTCACAAGGCCAGGTCATAATCTGGCAGAAAGACTACCAATATTAACAAATCATAATGAAAACTATTATCTATGGCAGCTGATGTTGAATGGACAATACATTAGAATGAGCGTCAACGGAGCGTCAACAATTTGTGGTTTTGTAAGTACGGTAATTGAACAACAATTTGGTCGCTGTGATGCATAACCGATATGTTGGTAGGCTTTATAGGCAAATAAGTCAGCAAACATGCTCCCTGCCGCATCCTGAGAATGAGCGTCAACGGAGCGTCAACGACTTTGAGCGTCGCATCTTGGGTTATTTATGTTCCGATTGGTTGGAGACATCCATTTGGCAGATATTGACAGCCTCTACTGCGAAAAACTAAAGTGACATGCTCCCTACCACATCCTGACAATGAGCATCAACGGAGCGTCAACAATGACGAGCTTCGCATCTTGGGTAATTTATGTTCCGATTGGTTGTGGATATCCATTTGTCAGATATTGGCAACCTTTACTGGGAAAAACTGCAGAGACATGCTCCCTGCCGCATCCTGAGAATGAGCGTTAACGGAGAGACAACGATTTTTAGCCTCTTATCTTGCATAATTTATGTTCCGCTTGGTTGTAGACATCCATTTGTCAGATATCGACAGCCTTTACTCAGAAAAACTACAGTGATATGCTCTTTGCCACATCCTGAGAATAAGCGTCAACGGAGCGTCAACAATGTTTAGCTTCGCATCTTGGGTGATTTATGTTCCGATTGGTTGTAGACATCCATTTGTCAGATAGTGACAGGCTTTAGTGGGAAAAACTACAGTGACATGCTCCCTGCGGCATCCTGGGAATCATTGTCAACGGAGTGTCAACGATGTGTAGCCTCACATCTTGGGTAATTTATGTCCCGATTGGTTGCAGAGATCCATTTATCAGATAATGACAGCCTGTACTATGGAAAACTACAGTGGCATGCTCCCTGCCGCATCCTTACTATGAGTGTCAACGGAGCGTCAACGATTGTTAGCTATGCATCTTGCGTAATTCAAGTTTGGATTGGTTGTAGACATCCATTTAACATACATTGGGTGCCTTCACTGTGAAAAACCACAGCCATATGCTCGCTACCACATCCTGACAATGAGTGTCAATGCAGCGTCAACGATTGTTAGCTTTGAATCTTGGGTAATTTATTTTCCGATTCGTTGAAGACATCCATTTAACCGATATTGGCTGCCTTTACTGCGAACAACTGCAGAGGAATGCTCACTGCGGCGTCCTGAGAATGAGAGTCAACGCAGCGTTAACAGTTTTAGTTGTTGCAAATTTGGTAATCATGGCATCGCGCTGATCTCCGCATTCATAACGGAATCATTGACCGCCGTGATAGACCAAAATACGATGTATCAAAGGTAAAATACCAATTCCAAATTACTCCATATTGCAAGCTGCAAAGCATGCAAATGCATATCCTTGGTTGTTGAAAACGTGATTTTGATAAGATACTATACACATACTCCAAAAGCAAGAGCCTCAATTAAATCTATGGATGGACCAGCTGGGCGACCCACTGACAACCCGCCCAATTCAGACGGGTTGGGATTGTACGATCGAACCGTACCCGAGTTGACGGTTCAGGTTGATGGACAGCCCGGACCAGGACCCGAACTGACGGTCCGGAACCCCTGCTAACACTAAGTAGCAGCAACACAGCTGCTGAGAGGATTGAAACAATTGTGGCGCTGTTCTATCAGCTCCTCCGGGACCTAATCAAAGCAGTCCTCAGCATACATACCCTGATCGTTGCGAGGTTGTGCCATGGCTGGGTCCGGACCAGTTGAGTGGATCCTTCAGCGAATCGTGGTGTGGATATTGTCGATCCTTCTGGCTTGAACCTCTGGCGAGGAAGAATGAAAATCGGGATCAGGTTGACGAAATTCTCCTGGTTTCCAAGCTGACAGACAGTGGTGGATGGCTGTCGCAGTGAGCGCAATGATTGGTGGATTGATTTTATCAATCGATGATCTATCGTTCATTCCCCTTTGTTGTATGCCATAGAAGAATATCCAGTAAATACCATCAACAATTTCTGTCACTGCAAATTGAAACTTGCACTCCTAAATTGATCTTCAAGACAATAATTAAACAAGAAAAGAACTTCGAACATACCTCACAACTGTTTGGGGGACATGTAAACCTGTCCTTGGCCAATAGCCAGGCTACCATTTGCCAGATCTCTGAAGGCGACTGTGTTTGGAATCTGTAAATAGAGTCTATTGAGATCTTACAGTGGTACACCATTGCTGCACAGGAGCAACTAATCTTTGCGAAAGCCTGGGGCACAATGTCAGCAACGAAAATAATCATTGGGATTATTCAGTTACCACTGAAAAGTAGGCACGTGGAAGGTCTGAGTTTCTCTGGGCTGGATCAATCCTGGCTTTTTCCTCATACCACCAGCTATGAATCTGCATGGTCTTCACCGAATTCGTGGCAAAGGGATTCACAAACAGAGCACAAATGATAGCTAAAGGCTTTACACGTGCCATTACCATCGCCAGAAGGCATCAATGGGTTCTCTGGGAGTTGAATTGTGCGCCGACAATGAGGCCTGTCATGTCGTCAACAATGGTCCCTTATCGCCACCAATTTCCAGCTTTCTATCAAACCAATTGCTCACCAACTTTGTGTGAAAGTTTCCTCTAGTGAATATATACAATAGCGGGCGGATTCTACGATTCGAACCTTGAATTAAATACCTACTTGGATGTTAGCGGTGCAGGCGCTTGTTCATCCTCCTCCTCCGACCCACACAGACTGCCCGACACTCAGAATGTGGTGGTAGCACTGACGCAGGAGTCAATTTCCGGGGATTGCGCAGATATCGCCATCAAGATCCTCGTCGTGGATGGATCATCTACCTTTCCTGGCGCTGGAAGGATGAGGAGGAGGAGGTTAAGTGTGGCGCCCTCTTGTCATGATTTAAAAAGGTGGCCATTGATAAATACGAAAAAGTTATAGGAGTGGCTAAAGGAACTCTGAATGAATGTAGTGTAAAACAATTGAAGGAAAGTGTGAAGAGAAAAAAGTGTTGATATGATTAAAAGCGTCGTCACAATGCCTCTTTTTATCCTGTCGACCATTCCAGGATCTTGGATGGTCACACCACCCACACTTCCAACTCCATGGATGGATGGGAACTCCAAACTGTGACTGGCAGGTGACAAGCATGCCGCAGCATTGGTGATTGGCTTCCCTTGACGAAAATCATTATCGCCATAAGCCACACCACTTTCGCGTTTCACTAATCATATGGGCTAACTCCTGCTTGGAGGTGATACGAAACTACCAACTACCTGATAGCCATATACGTAGTCCTATCGCTGCGACAGTGTCTTTCACAAAGAGAAATCTCTCAATGATTAATCCCATCATGGTCACCTCTCAACACAGCCCTTTATGGATGAATATGAATGATGTAATAATAAAATAAACAAAACACCAAAAACAGACCCAAAACCTCACCAAAAAACACCAAATTATCACCTATCCGTCCATCCTCCTAAGTGCGAGAAATGACCCACCCACAATGCAAATCTTTGAACAACTGCCCAGCCAGTGCATTGCACCATGGCAACAACAAAATTGCAGGCGGAGGGGCTGCTCGTACACTTCCTACGCGCCAATGCGCCTGCAATGGGAGCATTCACAATGTTATCGTGTGTGTATAGGCAAGCCACATCGTCATCACCAACAAAGCTTTGCTTGTAATCGGCAAAGGGACCAAGAGCACGATTTCGGATGACTTCAACGTATCGCTGCTGTCTGATATTCCACCTGTGAAGAATCTATTCAAAATTTTGGAAGCCTGTTATCATCCTCGGACAGCTTCCTTGATTTGGGCGCCGCCTCTGACCATCATCATCGGATACCTACCCGATGATGTCGATCGTATCCTCGGCTAGAGGTGACATGATGTCATCCAGAGAATGGGAGTTGTGGCAACCACTCCTAGGCGTCGGGGCACCGGGTATGCCGTCGGCTTGTTGGCCAAGATACCCGATGCCCAAAAGAGTTCGGTTGCTTAATATGATTGCCGCCTTTACCCATCTGGCAGCAGTATTGTTTTCGAAGATTGGGGTAACATTGAGGGTGTACAGACCACTATCACAGTTAGGCTCCTCCCGGCAGCCCCAAAGTTCTTGGAAGTATCGATTCAACATCCCCTACCCAGTGCCATGAGAATAGCTCAGTATTGATTTCACCCACCATCTTCCCAGCTAGATCGGGATCCATATAGGCGATGATACAGCTAGATGGCTCGACAAGGAAATCGGTCATGGTGTCGCAACATACCGTTCTATGCGAAGACCTGAGACATGTGGTTTCTTCCTCATCGTCTTCTGAATGTACCCACCACCAGGAAGAACAGAAGAAGCATTGAGGCAATGAAATACATACCACCATTCTGTAGTTTCTTCTTCTTAGTCAGGGTTTTGTCAGGCCAATTCTTCCTTCGGCAAAGACCAACCTCTGCGAACTGGTGCAGTGCTGCCTTGAGTTTCTCACCATCGAGGTTAGTCTTGTCAGCCATGTAATGTTTCCATGGAGGCCTTTTTCGGGGCCAGATCACGGATTCGAGTAACGCAACAATCGGTTATGAGATCCGATTGCTCGGGACCGGCTCCTTGCTTGTTGACAAGGCTCATGGACTGCGCAATCTCCCAGATGCACTCCCTCATTTTATTATCTATCCATTGTGTTGTCAAGCCGCCCTTATCCTGCCAAATCACCATGGTTTCTGCTGCCCATTGTCTGACTCCAACAGCAGTGTTCTCTGCGCGGACGCGGACTTGTGGAGTCGGCATCTGGATTGTATTAGCATCTGCGACGACTGATTTTGCCCTCCAGACTGGTTTACATTCCATTTTTGCTACTCAACAGTAGTCAATGATTGAATGGTGGATATCGAATGCTGATTACTCTGAACACGCATTGAGAGTGTTGAATATATTGTCAAGGGTGATGTGATGCGGTAGCGGAGGTGAGGAGGGTGAGTCAAAGGTTCTGGAGATTGTAACTAAGATAGGCAGGCAAGGCAGATAGATATATTGGCTTCGAGGGTTTTCTTGATCCAGCGACATCATCTTGGCTGCAATCCAGCTACGGAATAATTTGCTTCACATCATCTGAGCTCCCTGATTTGTCGACTGAATGCTTAGGGTTCATCACAAAGCCAACTATATACATGCTCTGCAGTCATATCTCCCTCATTTGTCCTTGCTCTGGGTGTTGAACCCTATGATAACGTCGTTGGGTCGGTATCAAAGGAGAATGCACGGCTGAGGCCAGGTACCAACTCAACAACAAGTGACAACCCAAAATCAGGCAATGGGGTAGGGAGGGTCTTGTGAGGGTGCAGAACAACGCCGTGACGAGCTGAATGCAGATGCTGTATGCTTTTTGGGATCCAAGGGATGGGGAAATCGAGAGAGCGATTAAACACTTTGCAATTGTGTGAAGGAGGATGAGAGATATTGTGCATGAGCGGTAGGAACTCTTGTTGGAAAAGGTAAATCAAGGTGCGGCGTTTTGCAAGGACCAGCCGGCTTGTAATGATCAGAGTAGCTCAGAGACCGTCGAGATGCTTCTTGAAGTTGTTGCGACATTCAATTTTCGTAACGAGAGATGTATCTTGGACAATAGTGTCTTTACTGCTCCAAGATGTCCTCCTACATCGGCCCTTACATCACTCACCTCCATTGCAACATCCAAGAAAGGATAGGATAAGTAACAGCCGAACAACTGGCAGATGATGGTTCTGCGATCGAGTACGATAGTATTCTACTCCAATTCTATTGCATTATAAATCTCTGTCTTCTGAGGTCAGAGATGATTCTCGTATGGCCAGAGATGGGTCTCATATTGCCAGAGTTGAGTATCGTATGGCCAGAGATGAGTCTCGTATTGCCGGAGATTACTGTCGCCCTGAAAAGTCTCTACATTCAAGCTTCTCTATCATTGGTATTTGAACAGGTTATCAGCCCGGCACCTGCTACAATCTGTAGTACAAATACTCTATATCTATCTCACGATTAAGAGCCTCAAAAACCCTAACCCACTCACAACCATCCCTGATCATCAGCCGCAACACCATCACCGTCCATCACTCAACATCATCATCTTCCTAACCTCCTCCAAAGTCAACATGTCAAACGTAACGTTCAAGTCCGGTTATGGCTATGTGCCAAAACTACCTGAGGAGATCTACCTCATCTGGAAGCACAAGATCTGCTGAGTCCTCCTCGCCAAGAAAGCGAACAATATTGTCGCTGGTGTCAAACCCCTCCCTCCCTGTAATCGTGTCGCTTTATGCGCCCTGCATGAAGACTGTCATGAGACAGCAAATAAGGCGGTAGCCCTGATACACCTCGGATGCTGCGATGAACTCCATCCACTCATCGAGGTGATCGATGACCCCCTGGAAATGTGGGAAGCACTCGGGGACCAACTTGACAATCCCTCAACGAAACATGGCCGCACCCACGTGCTGGGTAAGTTCAATGCCTCACGACCATCGCCAGACAAAACGGTCACCCAAGACTTGACCTAACTAATCTCCTTCCACAAGAAGTTGATCGGCACCATTGAAAATATCACCGATGACGCTATGAACAAAAATATCTTCACTACCCTATCTAATTCATATGATACGACCATCCAAATCCTTGAACGGCGGATCCCCGCTCCCATGGCCCAGCAGTGTATGTATGTGATCCGCAAACATGCTGAGTGAGCGACCCTAAACAAAGGAATCAGGGATGGATGCAACGGAGCCGCATTGTACTCCCGGGGCGGAAATGTTGGCTGTCGCCATAGCAGTGGAATACTAACTGTCGGATGATAAACTGGACGAGGAAATGGACGCCAGAAGCGCAGATGCACATACTGCCAAATGGGAAATCATACCACCGAAGTATGCGGAAAGAGAAAACACACTCAAAACGACCCTAACATTGACATTACAAACACCTCAAGGAATTACAAACGAACTTGCTACCGTAGCGGTCTCTCAGGACACTTCAAGTTTGACTGCATCCACTTCAAACGTGCCCCGGATCAATGCAACAAAGTCAACAAAGGCCCAGCATCCACATCGATTGATAGAGAAAGAGATTGCAATCTGATCCGAGAAGCCCAAAATGCCATTGCGCTCACCTCAGACACTGCCCCAGCTGCATGGGTCATCAACACCGGAGCAGCTCACCATATGTGCAATGACCGCACCAGATTCAACACAATGAAGAAACTTTATCAGCCAATAGTCATTGAGCTCGGAGATGATAACAAAGGCACAGTTAGCCACCATGGACTCGTAAACTTTTCACAGGAGTAAGAAGTCAACACCATCTACATGCCTACGTACCGGCTCTCGCTTCTCTCCATCAATCAATTGGACACAGCCGGGTACACATCCACATTTGGACTCGGCAAGTGCTCCATATCATCTCCATCAATCACCATCACAGGCAATCGGGTCAATGACTTCTACATTATATCTCGTGCAACTGCAGTTACTTCGACAGTACCAAGCATGTCTACAAAGTCCACTTCAAGAAGGAGAAAGAAGAAGAGAAATAGAGCGTCATCAAGCGCACATACCACCATACCATGATCGAGCGCACAGATCACCGTCCCATGATTGAGTGCACATATCACCGTACCATCATTAAGTGCACATTCCACCACACCATCATCGAGCGCACACACCACTGAACCATCAATCGCACGCTCCACCGAGCCTACCACAAGCCCACTGCACACCGCCTCTCCAAGTGAAACCAGCACTGTACCTCAAAATCAACCTACCACTTTACTTGCGATGACCGCTCAGAAGCCTCGGACAATCTCAGAACCACGAATGTGGCATGGGTGTCTTGCACACAATAATCCTACTGCCCTACGATCTCTAATTGATGGATATACAAAAGACCACTCAATGTGCACCACATGCATCCAGGCCAAGCATAAGCAGAAGATCATCAAAGTCAAGACCGGGCGCACTACAAAGCCAGTTGAAGTCGTACATTCAGATGTGTGTGGACAATTCTCCACGCCCACCTCCGCCAGCCATCAATATTATATCCTATTCATCGACGATTACACACCCTACACCTCTCTTTGGGTCCTTCCAGATATGATGTCCAAAACATCAACCTCAGCCTACCAATGATTTCAGGCCCGAGTTGACTCCACGGGATACGAAGTGAAATGATTTCGGTCCAATATGTGCCACGGAGAATATGACATCAAAACCTTCCCACTGGTGATCACTGATCGTGGCACATCATACAGAACTAGTCCTCTCCATGCTTACCATTTGAATTGGGTTGCCAAACGCATAATCCAGACAATCACCGAGAAAGCCCGATCTATGATGATTGACTGCCAGGTGCCACTTTTTTTTTTGGGAGAAGTAGTCAATACCGCAGGCTACTTCCACCAGCGAACCACAAAGGAGGGCCTAACGAACAGAGACGACTGCGACGGCTATCAAGCAGAATATCCCACTCCATACGAGATGCTGCAAGCATTTGGCAAGTCCTCGAACAGGAATGATGGCAATGGAATATCATACAAGCTCCTGTCCAGCACCTTCGGGGATTCGGCTGCTACGCCAGTCAACTTATCAATGACCCACAAAGCCATGCACAATTCAGCCCTCGATCCAAGCCAGGTATGATGGTTGGTTACGTTCACGATTCGACTACACTTTGGTGGATATGGGACCCAGCATTCCGAGTAGTAAGATCGCAGTCTGATGTCATTTTCCAGCAGAAGAGGAATGCCAAGGCTTCATGCCTACAAGGAGACCACACCGACATCTTTGAGCTACCAGAAGAGACGGAATATCACGAGGAAATCAACAGTGGAGATGGATTTCTCCAAGCACAAAACAAGTATGAAACTGGCGGAGATGAACATCTCCATGAACACGCAGGAAGCAGTTGAACAGGTGAAGGCCACAAAAGTGGTGATCATGACTGTACTGACGATGATACAGACCACAATCTGCCCGACGCTGACAATTGTCGAAGTCTCCCAGCATGTACAGGTGTGTGATCACGTTCTGCTGACCAGAAGGTTGCACCACCGGTGTCCAGAGTAACCTTGGTTCACAATCGACATGTCCGCCACAACAATGACAAATCCCGCCAAACACCGGTTATGACCAAGCAATCATGCCCTCAACCATGCACAAATTCTATCACAAGAAGTTAAGTCAAGATCTGGGCAAATGTGGTAATCATCATGGCAATAGATCTCGCATCAACAACCAGCGATCCTCTCACATATGCGAAAACAATGGACAGTCCACATCATGAGCACTAGAAATGAGCAATGGAAGAAGGATGCACATCGATTCTGGTCAATAACACATTCATAACTGTCAACTCCCTGGGAGCAAGGCAATTGCAAGTCAAGCCAATGGCTCAAAATGGGTCTACAAGACAAAACACCATCCTGATGGCACTGTTTGGTACAAAGCACACCGAGTAAAACATGGCTATGAACAAACGGATTCCGGAGAAACTGGTGCCCCTGTCTGGAGACTCACCACTCTTCGGGAGCTCATCTCATTGATTGGAAAATATGGCTGGAACATTGATCATTTGGATGTGGGCACTGCGGTTCTCCACGCTGACGTGGATGACAATGATATGTATATGAGACTACCAGAATGCTGGCAAGAAGGGCTCAATGCACCAACAATCGTTGTTCTATGAGTGAAAGCACTTTCCGGCCTCAAACAAGCACAATGAATGTGGGACAACGATGTCAACACCTTCGTGCTCTCTCGCGAGTTCAAACAGTCACTGCGCGACCCCAACCTCTATGCGCGCACCGATGGTATTCTGATGCTTTTGTACGTCGATGTCATTTCGATGTGGTACCTGGAAGATGCAACCAACGCAACAATTGAAGTGAAGGGTATGGTCCCGGAAACATACAAGATCACCCTTCCCAGCCCGGCACGCCAATTCCTCGGCAGCGCAATCCACCGCGTTGAAAATAGTACCAGCACAGTAACCACGATCAATCTCAGCCAAAAAGCTTTCATCACCATCAATCTCAAACGATTCAATATGCGGAATGCTCACGGTGCATTAACTCCAATGAATCCTGATGTGAAGTTAGATCTGGTTGAGGATCAGGGGGAGAAAGAACTGAAAGATATCAAAGGTTACCAGGCAATTGTCGGCTCTGTGGTCTATGCAGCACTTGCGACTTGGTCCGGCATTTCATTCGCAGTCGCTTCACATTGCCAATTTAATTTTCGTCAATTCACCAGCCATCTCACCGTCGTCAGAAGAGTGTTCCAGTATCTCAAATCCACCCCCGACTTTCGACTCCATTTTAGCAGCACTGGAAGCAATAATCAACCCACTGGCTACACAGACTCGGATTGGGCCAACGATACTGCTGACCGCAAATTTAAGAGAGGTCATGTCTTCCTTCTCAGCAACAGAGGTGTCTGGTAGCGGTCAAGAAAGCAAGAACTCATCGCCATGTCAACCTTTGAAGCTGAATACATCGCTTGTTCCAAGGGCTCCGGTGCAGCAAAGTGGCTACATCAGCTCCACCGGGATATGCATAGTGTTAGCAACAGTTCCAACCTGCTAGTACGGTTCCGGGTTAGAGTTGGAACCGGAATCAGACCGTTTCAACAGACCTTACCAAACGAAAACCCGGATTGTTGCAATTGGGCCGATTTTACCACCAAAAACTCAGCATTTCAAACACACAACTTTGGCTCCAATTAAGTGTCTGAGTTGTGATCGTATTGTGACACGATCAATACGTAGATTGTGCAGAATTAGCCGCTCTTCCATCAGCCGCGTTCAGTTAGGCGCTCAGACCAATATTGTTTTAGTCCCAATGAAAAACCCGCCAATTTCGCTGCAGATTGATTGTTGTTTCAAAGCTACTCAACGACTATTGGTCGGATCGCCAATCTGAACGCTCGTAGTGAAAGATCGGTCAATTCCGTACAATCTATGTATTGATCGTGTCACGATACAGTCCCAACTCATATTGTTATTTGGAGCCGAATTTGTGGGAACCATAATATGGAACCGCGGTCCGGGTACAACCCGGGCCAACAACCACCGGTCCATGTCAGGTCCGGGTAACAACCCCGCCAAGTCAAAGCGGGTCAGGTTTTTGGTCGGGTCTGGAACCGAACCAGACCAAACCACCAGTTACAATCTGGACCGCTAGCGGGTTATCCGGACCCGTTGGTAACACGAGATATACATGGCATGGGTGCATTGCCACTTCATCAGCAAAATGTAAATCGGTCCGGAAGCGACACGCAAACCTCCCAGACACTCCGGTTGACCTCACCGGTGCTCACAAGTAATTCGAGATGCTCCCAGGCCCCTCGGGAGCTAAACAAAGTGCTCTCAGACTCTGCAAGAGCATTCTCAGGTGCTTCGGAAAGCACCGGCAGTTATGGAGGTGCATTCCGGATGCTACGAGATTTGACATATAGAATTGTCAAATTTTGTTGCAGCTGAGACCTTTACACAGGTCTGTGGGAGACTTAGTGCAGTATTCTCATAGCAGTGTTGCTTAGGGTTCTATAACCACAAGGCATTTGGTGTATCAGATTCATCTTTGATACAGTCACACAATTCGCTACATCATAATATGGCATGTATTATCTATCTAAGTCTCGATATAGATATACATACAGCCAATCTGGATGAAGACGGTACTGGAGCTTAATCACAGGAGCACCAGGACATGCCGATTGAGAGAACTTAGAGATGCACTTGGAGGCCCTGATCATGTCAACTGGGAGATGCACCTGGAGGCCGAGATCAAGTTGAATTCAGCGATGCACTTGAAGGCCGTGATTCAGCGGTTTTGGAGATACATTTGGAGGCCGAGATCTAGTTGAACTCAGATATCCACTTGGAGGCTCTGATTGAGCGACTTGGGAGATGCATTTGGAGGCCAGGATTGTGTGACTCAGAGATGCACTTGGAGGCCGTGATGGAGCGAGTTTGGAGATGCAGTTGGAGGCCGAGATCAAGTTGAACTCAGAGAGGCACTTGGAGGCCATGTTTGACCGAGTTTGGAGATGCATTTGGAGGCCGTGATCGAGTAACTAAGAGATGCACTTGGAGGCCGTGATCAAGCCAGTTTGCAGATGCACTTGGAGGCCGAGATTGTGTGACTCAGAGATGCACTTGGAGGCCGTGATCGAGCGAGTCGGGAGATGCACTTGGAGGCCAATATCGTGTAACTCGGAGCTGCACTTGGAGCCCTTGACAGAGTGAGTTTGAAGAGGCACAGGGAGGCCGAGATCGTGTTGAACTCAGAGATGCACTAGGAGGCCGTGATCGACCGAGTTTGGAGATGAATTTCTAGGCCGAGATCGTGTTACTCGGAGATGCCCTTGGAAGCCCTGATCGAGTGAGTTTGGAGATGCACATGGAGGCCATGATCGATCGATATTGGTGGAGTACTTGGACGTGGTCGAACCTGAGGCGGTCGGTCAGGAGGGTGGTGCGATGGCAGCTGAAACTCTATTCATTGGTTAATTTGTAATAGTGGCAATGTAGGGAGTTGAGTACAATCAGGTCCGCAGGGAGATAAGACTGGCTGGGCGCGGGAGACAGTCAATCTCGAGATAATGCAGTACTCGGTGTATGCACTACTTGGTGTATGCAGGACTCGGTGTATGCAGTGCTCGGTGTATGCTGTACTCGGTGTTAACTCCTCATCATTGCATGCAGAGATAAACAGGGATGACTTAACTGCGTGTTCTTAGGTGATGGTATAGAAAGATAGATATGTGATGAGATGGGGGAAATCATTATGAGGAACTGGGACTTAAGAGAATTTCGTGTGCCATTCAATTAACCATTCCTGATACGGCAGGTACAACTCCTCATCCGGCGGGTAAAAACCCCGATACGAGGGTTTCTAAACCCCATCTTGCAAGTCGTACCACTGACTTCTCATATCCGCTCATATGCTCCATATCGTTCCCATCTTCATCCCCCATCTCTCTTTCTCTACCATCATCGCAGAACACAAAGTTAAGTCATCCCTCACTAGCTCTCCATGCCATGATCATGAGTTAACACTGAGTACAGCATACACTGAGTACAGCATACACCGAGAGTACAGCATCCACCCACAATTTTCTGTCTTTCCTACATTCTCACCAGTACGAGAGGACCCCTGAAAATAACTTCAGCTTCCGCCGTGCCTCCCTACAAAATCGACCGCCACCAGCCAGCTCTCCATTACGGGTTATATGTAAAGTCACCTCAACACATTCCCACGGTTGCGAGTTAACTAATTGATGGATAGAGTCTCAGCACCCGGCGCGCCTCCTATAGACCGCCTCCAAGTACACCTCCAATCTTGCTTAATCATGGCCTCCAAGTGCATCGCTAAACTCGCTAGATCACAGCCTCCAAGTGCATCTCTGAGTGACACGATCACAGCCTCCAAGTGAATCTCCAAACTTACTCGATGACGGCCTCCAAGTGCATCTCTGAGTTCAACTTGATCTCAGCCTCCACGTGCATCTCTGAGTTCCACTTGATCCTGGCTTCCAAATGCATCTCCAAACCCGCTCGATCACGGCCTCCAAGTGCTTCTCTGAGTTCATCTCTATCTAGGCCTCGAAGTTCATCTCCATACCTGCTCGATCACCGCCTCCGAGTGCATCTCCGAGTTCCACCAGATCTAGGCCTCCATGTGCATCTCCATACTCGCTCCATCGCGGCCTCCAAGTGCGTCTCTCAGTGCACTCGGTCACGGCCTCCCAGTGCATCTCCAAACTCGCTCGATGACGGCCTCCAAGTGCATCTCTATGTTCACACAATAACCGCCTCGAGGTATATCTGTGAGTTCACTCGATCGTCATCATCTGGCGCACCTCGAATTTCTCCCAAGCACGGCCTGCAGCCAGTCCACATCTTCCGTGTGTAGATGCGTAGCTATATAGATACATATATAGATGACAATACAAACTGAATACATGAGTTTTAACAATCGTTGAACGATAAGTAGTAGCTATGATTTTCAGGCGCACCAGCAGTGTTCCCCAAGAAGATGTTGTTTCTCCCAGACTGCTCTACAGTGATTCAAGGCGCTCCCAGTCTTGTCGTCAGCGATCCCAGGTGCTCTCAGGCGCACCTGAATGCCACTGCATCAGGCCCGTCAACTCTCGGATTTTACCACCCTGGGATTCTGGTCCGACAACTCTCAGATACATAATCACATTTTGATGATGTTCCAATCAATTGCGACAATCAGCGCGCACTTACTCAAATCACGGCTGGGATCATAATAGCTGGCACAAAGCATATTGACATTTGCTCTCACCATAGCCGAGATCTCCATGCCCGCAACAGAGTTGATTACTCCTATGGGCAAATGAACGAGCCTATGGCAGACATTCTAACGAAGTCCTTGATGAAGGATAAGCACGAGGAGTTAACACAAGCGAAGGGTCTACGGTACCAGAGGTGAATTTAAGGTTGGATTTAAGGTTGCTCCACTTTTGTTTTGCGCACACGGATTTCCTTGTTTTTCTATGGATCGCCATCCTCAGGCTACTGTAGTACTCTTCCCCGGCTCACTCTCGCAGGGTGTTCAGGAGGCTACTATGGGAAGAAATTTGAATGTTTCATATTTTCTGACTTTTTTTCTCGCTCCACAGTGAATAGCAAGAGGGGGAGAATTTCATGATAGGTCTCTGTCTTCTGTGGCCAGAGATGAGTCTCGAATGGCCAGAGATGAGTCTCATATGGCCCGAGATTACTCTCAGCCTGAAAAGTCCATACAATCAAGCCTCTCAATCATCACGATTTGAACAGATTCATTCATGAACGCCATTGCGACTCTGGTCTCCACCCTACTGACGGTGATTGCACCAATACAGAAGCCGACAGTGATAATCCGTGTCTCGATCAAGAGCAACCTCCAGTTCAGACACGGATTCATGGTACCTCACACTTGGACAACTGTCTAGCTGGAAGCCTAATAGTATAGAGTATTTTGATATCTTCAATGATGAAATTGATCTTTGGTCACCGTTTCATTGCAAGGAGAATGATCAATTAGCGCACTGGTGTATCTAGCATAACTTGAGCAGAGCTGCTATCAACGAGCAGTTCAGGAACCCTACGATGGGAACCATCAGCAACTTCACCTTGTCCCACACTGTATGCAAATCATTGAACGAAATGTCCTACGCGATGAGCATTGAGTCTCAGAAGTCGGGCAAAGTGTGTTACAATTGTTTGGCCGATCCAAACAATCTTCAGAACTATCATTAGACACGTTTCTTTTACTGCAATCCTGTTGAATCCATTGAGTTCCTCATGTAACAGCTGGCGTACAGGGAACATATGTCGTATGATCTAGCAAAGCAATTGAATGATGCTGAGGAACGTTACTACTCAGAAGTGATTTCCAGTGACTGGAGGTGGTGGAATACACAGGTAAGTTAGTTGAATTTCGTCATAGCTGCGAAGGTTTTGACCGCTTCAATTGCCACGGCGGCTACATGGAGCTACAATTGTCCCTTGATTTGGCAGTTCGGACGAGACAAATATTACAAACTATCCGGGCGACAAGAAGGCATGACCAGTATATTGCAGTTATGGAGACATCGACTCGGCGATCAGATCAAAGCCTGAAATATTGCAATCATCCTTGTTGCCCTTCTTTCCGTTCCTCCGAAAGATCACTCCAAAGGATATGATAGAACAACTGCCCTCAAGGAACCACAAATGCACAATCGAGAGGTTTCATGGAAGGCCTTGAAGCAGAGTTTTCGTCCTCTCAATGCGCTTTTCAACACTGGAAAGCTTATGCTTCATGTGGACTGTCAGATGCGGTAAAGTTGTCCTGTCATCTATGCATGGACCGCTGACTACTTTGAAGACATTCACTTGCACTCAATCAAGCAGCCCCATTGCCCAGTGTGCAAAGCACCGAAATTGTCGCTTGGAGAAGAGGATTCATTGTCGTCGCAATTGAGAGACTTTCAGCTATACTTTCAAAGGTTGTTACTCGGGACTCAGGTAGATGAGACGGAGACACAGGAAGCAAGACAATATCTGTAAGATTGAGTGGTTGGAAGCTCAGAAGGCAACTTCTGGAATATGGAATGCATCTCTCCGACGACTATTATCTCACCCCATATTCTTCCTACTGTCCTTCACAGTATGCTTAAGCATTTGATTGACTGGGTAACATGCTCCCTCGAACAACTTTCCAGGATCAACAAATCAAACCAGCTCTGGGCAATGATGCTTCTATATCCTGGCTTCGCTCGATTCAACAAGGCATATAGCCAGGTCACGCAATGGAGTGGTAAGGAGATCAAAGCACTCAGGCGTGTGATTGTTCCAGTGTTAATGGCGACTCTTTTAAACCCCATGGTGAGCGGAATGATTCCCTTCACAAAAGCCCTGTTGTGCGTCAAGAACATAGCGTATTGTGACCTTATGGCATAGTACCGGTACCATATTAGAGCCATGATCGATTATTTGGAGAATTATCTGGAGGAGTTTCATTGTCACAACGATGTTTTCAGTTGATTCCGTGCCTGTGAATCTACTAAGAAGGTCTCGGAAGCCTTGAAAAAGCAGCTTACTTTGGACAAACAGGAGGCGTGGGAGAGTTACCCCACTTGGAACAATCTTTCTGCGGCTGCAAAGCGTCGTTGGGTGAATGAGTATGAAACAAAGATTGAGTCAGCAATTGCACAACATCTTGCCAACGAATCGGATTTCAACTTTGTGAAGCTGTATCTCCTGAACCACTTCTCTGACCATATCTGCCAGCTTGCCAACCTCTGAAATGTAATCTCTGAACTCCGAGAGAAAGATATCATGAATCTTAAACAAGCGTACCAACAATCGAATTGTCGTGAGGCCGCCTTCCAGATCTTCAGAATGGCTGCCCGAAAACAGGTGCTTCAGTATGCAGGGTTGAATGCAAATGCTGGAAAACAACATCGCAAAGAAGATATGCCTCAAACCAAAGGTCCTATCAAGTGAATGACGGAAAACCCCCGACCAGAAATCAAGACCCTTGATGACTTGCCTGAGTGGTGTGCAATGCCAGAAGCGGAGCCACAGAATCACATTTCTTGGTGTTTGAAGAGATTTGCCAACTTCAGGGCCTACATCGATCAGGATCACTATTTCAGTCGACTCAAGGATGGAAAATACATTCTGAACAGTGCGGTAGCAATTCGGGAGACATCTGTTCATTGCGACGACCAAGCTGTTCATATGGTTCGTTGCCCTTGGTCCACAAGGTGGAGAATGTATAAGCCACCAAGAAATGATACAGTGCGTGTCTGGATGGGAAGGAGTCCGGATAGCCAGTTTAAGTTCACTGCTGAATGCATTCCCACACAGTTGAAGTGTCTTTTCGGCGTCGACGATGCTGAAGCGAGCATTACAAGGCTTCCTACTTCGGTTCAGACGTTTGGAACAGCGCCTATACATCGCATTGCTGGTATGGTGATCATCGACATGAGGCCTCGACCTTCGATTCAACCCTTGCATGATGCAAGCTACTGTCGTAAGTCTCTGTTTGCTGTTAGAACTACTTACATCTTCCCAATGAGCACGATCCAGGGAGCTGTACACCTTCTTCCGCTGATGCCGCAGCCAGATAGCTCATGGTTGTACTTGCGCAATACGATTAACTTGAATCTTTTCTATCTGTTTACCATGTGCATTATTGAAATCAATGCTTTAAGTAATTATTGCGGCGATAGTTCTAAATCTGCTCAGTGTTTACTCCGGGTGTCTTAATTGTTGGAATGGGAGTTGTGCAAGGTTCGGTATAATCAATGTCCCAAGGGATTGAATAGTGAAGAATATTCTTGAAAACTATGCAACAGTTCACAAAACTGTCGAAACAGTTAAAGTCTCGAGGACCAAAGTCGAAGAAACAAGTGCAGCCAAGTAGCAAGAATGACTAAGGATGTTTTTGAAATGTCGTGACGACACGATCACATAGCTGAACACTTTGAAGCATGGAGGAAGATCGCAAATACATCACACAGAGTATATGTGGAGAATGCGGAGAAGGATAGGCACGTGAGGTGCATTTCCGTAATCCAATTTCACTTTTTGTGGATACAGATCAACCTCTGACACAATGCCGAATAGCCAAATTAAGTGCGAACCATTCAATAGTCATAGCTATGACAATCTATTGCGATAAGCACTGTATAGACTACGTATCGTCAGATGTTCTATCCACTGAACAATGCAGGAAGCACCGTAACCAAATTCACATTATGAGTTGTCATTATGTGTGTTTGATATCTTCATATGAGGATGGCCCATAATAGGGGTGTAACGCCTTGAACCTACTTCTGCATGAACACAATAAACAATGGGAACGCCTGCCAACTCTCACTGAGGCACTGAAGTTGTTGTCTGAGATAAGCTGTCAGGCAATCATGGTGTCATAGTGAGATTGCAAAGTCAAACATCAACTGAGGGTCAGACTAGAGAGGACTCACTGTTACGGGGGTGTTTAAATATCAATAATCAATGCAACATTCATTGAATCTAAGTACAGCTGTCTATCAAAGAATACACTCTGTCTTTCCTCATCCTATCTTAAGACTCAACCTCTTGGTTTTAACTTTCCAATAGCTCCCAGATCTAGCCACTCCCAGTGATCACTTCCTATGTCTAATCTGATGATTGAGAATCTCCCTTGCGGAACCACTGGTCCGAAAACTCTTCGAAAGGTAACAACATGGTACACAATTACCTCTCTACCAGGTAGCCAATACCGGTATGGTGGGTGAAAAGTAATCTCACTGCGGAGATGTGGGTTGAACGCAGATCGTCCAACTGTGAATTGGGATCGCCTCAGGGTTAGACGTTTACTTGGATTGTGTATTGAGATTGTGTCCACCTGTGGCGAGACATACAGTGCTTGATCACAGAGGTGGATGAGTGATGTGATTTTGAATGAAGTTTAAGGTAAAATTCTTGATAATATTGTAAGATCGTCTTCGGTGCATCTGTGTTGACTGTGGATTCCTGCTTGAGCTTATTCCTCTCATTACCGCAGGAATGCTGTCTCTTTATAGCCAAAGTCCCAGGTCTTGTGTTGCCACACCTAGTTGCTATGATTTTGTTTCTCATGGTAGCCTTATCACAGCCACGCCTCTAATCACAGCCAGTGGTAACATGACGCGCAACCCATAGGTCATCGTGTTCAAGCAATGTGGTTTCAATGCATGACGCTCCTGATATGAATCAGGGTATCCATCGCATGATCTCATGCCAGCCCACGCCTCAGACTAACGTCAACGTAGACACCATGCATTCGTGTGAGTCCATAGTTGGAACATATACCAATCAACAGACTGATAATGCTTATCGCAATAGTATGCTCAATACAAGGCCATCAATCCATGCATCATCGATTGAATCAGTGACCAACCAATACTATGCCAATTTGGACCATAGACACGTCAGCTTCTATCAAATAAGAGATGACATCGCAATCCATAATGCTCAAACCACTGAGCAGTGTTCGCTTTCGGCAAGTGCCAACGTGATCATTCCATCAGTTACATGACACCCAGGTCGAGTCAATTGTCTAGACCGGAATGTGCTCTTCCGAATCCTATGCTGTTGAAGGTCAAGGTGAAGAGTCTGCTGACCCACATATTGACTATCAACTGCCGCGCATGATCAACCAGGCATGTCCTGTAATTTCTGGCAAGTGAATCAAGTCAGAAACTACTAGCAATGAGAATAATCACTCATTCCAGTAAGGGTTGGTAGTTACGAGGATTTGCCAAACCCTAGGTTTGTCCAATCTTCATGCGACTAGTATTATCCCACGTTAAAGAGCATACCACTGGCCAAGATGTAGAATCCTCTGAATAGGTGTTATGCATATCTCTCGATATGAAATCATTTGATCACTAACAAGGATTGTTATCAGTGTTAATGGAGTACTCCTGACATCACACCCTTCGCTAACGCCGGTGACCTCAACGGTGCTCTGTCACCAGAAGTAAAACGAAACAATAGATACCACTCTATCCCCGAAATCAAAAACAATAAACATCAAAACATCCTACAAAATGTACTCAAAGGACACTCATTTTTGATTCCTCCTTGTTATCCTCGGTGCTTCCTTCCCTTTCAAATTGAACCTTCCGCGTCTTTCTACCGTAGGAGTTTTCCTATTTTAATGCTCCAGCAACTTCGAATCATCCTCTACCAAATTATCATACATCTCCCATGTGGTTTCCTTGTCTAAAGAATCCATCCATTTCACCGAATACACAGGTCGTTTAACATCCTCATCTGAGGGTTCACTAGTGATCACCGATTCCATTACCCAGATGTTTCGGTCCCCATCAATATCGAGTATGTGCTTCCATAGCACAGCGCCTCAACACCATTCCAGCAGTTCAATATTGAAAACTGGAAAGCTTTTCCACCATTCTGGTAGCCTCAGTTTGCTGCAGCGACGATTGCTCCCTACTGACATTCCTTCAAAAGGTCCTAGAATCTTATCATCCAACTTCTTCCATCGATATTTGGTTCGTATGTTTCCTCCGTTGAGCATTGCCATGTTCCTTTTTTGAAAGGCTCGATTGTTTTTCGTTTTTTAGCTTCATTCTGTCGCACGATTTCGACAGATTCTTTGACCTTCGATGACAAGTTCCCACGGATAGTGTTCATACAATGACCTCATATTTCTGATGCCGGATTTCTCATTTGTACCTCCGTTGGCCAATTTATTCTTGGTTCAAATCCAGAAGTCGCATGGAAAGCTGATATTATCATTGCCGAATGATTCGCATGATTGTGAGCATATTCTGCCATTGCCAACAGAGATAGCCATTCATTACCTTCGTAGTTACGATCCAAACGTAAATACGCTTCGATGACTTGATGTATTGTTTCTGTTTAACCATTGGCTTGTGGGTGAAATGCTGTTGACATGTTGCATTTGATTCCCAGATAATTGTATAGGTTGGTGAAAAAGTATCCCGTAAAGGTAACATCCTCATGTGAAAGCACATCCTCTGGGAATCCATGACGTTTCATAACATTATCCAATTATGCTCTCCCAAGTGTTGGGGAATCTTTTTTCTTAATCAGAATGAAGTGCGCAATCTGTGTTCACGGTTTGCAAGCGAGTTCCAACGGATGTAATGGCTCGCACGTCACATATGTGGGGCATTTCGGTCTTTGGCATATAGCGCATCCGTTGCGGTACTTCCGTATTTCTCTTTCCACATTTCCCTAATCGCAATTCTGACAGATCAATTCAAGGGTTTGTTCTCTTCCAAAATGTCCTGCCAGCTTAGAATTGTGCTCTGATTTCATTACCGTTTGTCGTAAACCTTCTGGAACGTATACCCTGAATTTCCAACATTGAATATCATTCTTAATTGTATACTGTTTATTGACAATTCCTTCCATTGAGATTCTCTGGCATACTTCTTGATACTCATTATCCAATGAAGCGTTGTCTTTTATTCTTTCTTTAGCCTCAAGTAATGACAATCCAATTTCCAATACTGATATCTGAATTGCCTCGTATTCATCATCATTATCATGTTACATTGCTCCAACTGCCAACTATTGTTCGTTTAGTAACATTGTTTGGTTAGTTGCTGAAATTGCACCCCCTTCTTCAGAGGTGAACTCTGGGCACCTTGATCAAATATCCGTCTTTGCATTTGATGAGCCTTTTTGGTTAAAAAGGTGAAACATAAATTGTTTAGGTTTCTCTGCCCATCTTGCTTGATAATGATTCAACAAAACTGAAGACTTAAAATGAGTTAAGTTTTGAGGATTGGAAAATATGATTGCCTTAGGAATTGTTGAGCTGATTGGAAGTACGAATATTACTATGCCAAGGACTATGATGTGACTTTCCTCTTTTGTAGTTAACACCATTAGTCATCGAGCGACCTTATGTCAATGCGACATGGCTTGTTACACGATACAATAGACACACCCTTGGGTACGCCTGGTCACACTCGACTACTCGAGCACACGCCACCGTACAACAGGTTATGAGCCCTTGTGTGTAAAAGGGAACCCACGATAAACACTTTCACTTTTGTTTGTCGAGTGGAGGTCATTGTCACGGAGAATCGTCTCCACAAGCTGAGCTAATACCCTACATTCTGCCATGTTTCTGACGGCGGCTGCTGGACATCTCCCATACAGTCTGAGAGACTATGATAACTGATGATTGCGATATAACATCTCGTTACAGGTTGAGTTTGACCACAATCACCATCACCATGTTCAATGGCATGAACTTTGCACAATGGGAAACCCAGATGGCCCTACTTCTCGGGCAGAAGCAAGTGTATGGTATCATTGAAGGATCCGACGACAAGCCGGAAGAGCCATCAGCAAATACGAACGCTACAGAGAAGGCCGTTTTCAAAGACTGGATCAATCGCCATGCTTTTCCACATCGACTACCCTGCACGGCATGGAACCGAGGATACTAGCTGAATATATGGTCGTCGGCGATGCGAAGACCCTTTGGGAAAAGCTTGCATCAGCCTACAAGTCAAAGCTGAAGCTCAACATCTTCGAGATAAGGGAAGACCATTGGAGCATCAAGCTACAGGACTGTGGAGATGTCGACAACTACGCATCGCGGATCGATACGACAGTCAAGGATTACAATCTCTGCGCTGGGCCATCGACCACCGACACTGATCCTACAGATAAACACCCTGCAAAGACAATCGCCAAGATGAGTGAGCATAAGCACATCTTCTACCTCCTTCGTGCAATCCCAAGGAACGACAAGTGGAAAGTCTTCCTGGAACTCATGATGGACAAAAACGCCACGATGCCTGCCACGCCCAATGAGATCGTCACCAAGCTCGTTGAAAAGGAACCTGCAATCAAGAGAGAGAATGGGCTCGCTCCAGAAGCTCTGCTATGTGCACAGAAGGGTGGCAAAGGTGGTAATGGCGGTAAAGCCGGTAAAGGCGGACGAAGTCCAAAGAGGGATAAGAGAAATGATAAGAGAGATAATACGGATGATAGGAAAGAGAAGGATTTCCGGAAGTGCTTTCATTGCCAGCGGCGAGGGCATACCACCGAGAACTGCTTGAGCAAGCAACGTGGCGATCCTCAAAAGTCTGCCGACACTGCAGCAGACGCATCAACTGAAGCATCGGCTACTTCGACTCTCACCACTTGGATCGAGAACTATTGCATGGTGGCTAGCTCAAATGCTTCATTCAGTGATTGGTTCATCGATTGCGGATGCACGACTCACATCGCCAGCCGTCAATCAATGTTCATCACCTATACCGCATATCCTCCGAATACGAAGAAGGTGAAGGGATACAATGGGGTCACATTGTTTGCATCCAGATATGGAAGTGTTAGGTTGATTTGTCAACTACCAGATGGAAAGACGGAAACGATCATACTCCAAAAAGTGGTGAATGTGCCGGGGTCGTTTAATCTCACATCACAGTCTCAGATCATGGACAAGGATGTCAAAGTCGAACCGGTGAATCACTACAGTCTCAACCTCTACAATCGCCATGGCAAGTTGATTGCCACTGCACGTCAAGTCGATGGGATATTAATACTGGATCGAGCAATGCAATCGACCGAATACACCGATATCGAACATAGCTGCCTGCTGGCACTTATGACGAGTGGGCATGCATCTTGACACAATGCAGAGACGCGGATGTTATGGCAACGCCACCTGGCACACGTCGGTCGCAAAGCCTTCGAGATTATGCGGACGATCACCGATCCTCCGAGCATCACTGGTTTGTGCGATTGCGAGAGTTATCAAGTCCAAGTTAGCTCGAAAGCCCTTTACTCCAACGACTTCCCGTGCCACTGGGCCTCTGCAGCTTGTGCACTCGGACATATGCGGTCCCCTGGAAACAGCCATCGGAGGAGGTCGATATATGTTGGTCTTCATCGACGATGCCACGAGGCATACACATGAGTACATATTGAAGTACAAGTCAGAAGCCTTGGAGAGATTCAAAGAATGGAAGGCTCGTAGAGAAAAAGAGTTGTGCAAGCAAGTGAAGCAATTCCGTACTGATGGAGGCGGTGAGTATACCTCCAAGAAATTCGCAGACTAACTCAAATCTGAAGTGATCTTAATGGAAACGACTATGCCCTACACTCCTCAGTCTAATGCAGTTGTCGAACAGGCAAACCACACGATCATGGAGCGCGTACGATACATGCTGGATGATGCCGGACTTTCGAAGAAGTAATGCGCGTTTGCAGTCTCAGTGGCGGTCTATCCCAAGAACTGCACTTCGACGCGATCGGTGGTCGGCATGACTCCGTACAAAGCCTGGCATGGATCCAGAAGGAAGACATCTTTGAACCATCTCCGTGTGTTCGGATGCGTGACTGTCGTGCACGTTCCGAAAGAGAAACGAAAGACGCTACATTACAGAGCCACTCCCGGTATATTCGTTTGGTACAGCATATCGACTAAGCAGTACTTCATATACAACCCTTTGCCCAAGACGCTTCACCACTCCAGAGATGTGGTATTCAGGGAAGGAAAGTGGTACACAGCACCGAATGCTGCAGACGAAGCGATCTTGAACGATCACTTCTACAGAGATGTCATCAAGGAACCCAAACCCAAACCCACAGAGAAGCAACCAACCGAACGTCAAACGGAGGAGCCATTGGACAACGATTCACCTCCGGATCCTCCACAGCCAAAGAAGACGTCACGAGAACTGGCTGGCCTTGCGAGGTCACTTGGAGATGCATGGAAGCCGCCTGGTGGAGGAAGTCATCGGAACTGTGCGGGCAAGGGAAAGTTGGCCGAGTCTGCACAATTGGCTCTCGACGATGAGGATTTCGAGGATTTGATACCCATCCACGCTCCAGCTGCGATCTCCGACGATCATGAGGATGGCATCGACGATCCCAGATTGTACAAAGCAGCAACCGAGTCTCCGCTCGCCGATAAATGGGATAACGCAATGAAAGATGAGTTAGATGCAATTGGTCAGCATCAATGCTTTGGAGATTTCGTGGAGCTTCCAGAAGGGAGAAAGGCTTTGCCAAGTCACTGGGTATACATGATCAAGCGCGATGGAGCAGGCAATGCGCAGCAGTTCAAGGCCAGGCTAGTCTGTGGAGGAATTCACCAAATCGAAGGAATCGACTACCAGGCTATGAATGCACCGACTGCTCGCTTGGCCCACGTCAGGCTGGAACACACGATCGCTGGCAAGTATGATCTCGAGCTCGATCAAATGGACATATGCACCGCTTTCTTGGTTGTTGACTTGGAGGGAGAGATCTATATGCACCCACCACGGGGATATATTGGTTTGCTCCAAACAGGGAGATTAACATATACTTTGCGGAAGATGGTACTCCGCTTGAGAAAGTCTCTTTATGGCCTGAAGCAGTCCTCACACGTTTGGTACGGCACTTGTAAGGACTTTGTGATCTCGATTGGATTCTCAGCATCATGGGTCGAGGGAGGACTGTTCATGCTTGAGGATCAAGGCACAGTCGTCGCCACAGTCGTTCTGTATGTCAATGATCTCCTTATCATTGATAACGAGGGCAAGATTGGGCCGATCAGGGACCAGATGAAGAAGAGGTTCCGGATGCATGCTCTCGGGAGTGTCTCCTTCTATCTCGGCATGAACATCGAACGCAATCGGGAGCATCACATGCTTGACATCCATCAGGACAGCTACATTCGGACGATCTTGGCGATGTTCAGAATGGATGACTACAGACCAGTTGCCACGCCAATGGCAATGAAGCTTCAAAAGAGGAAGCCTGACAAAGAAGCCTGCGATCCAACCATATACCGATCCATGATCGGAAGCCTCATGTACGCGATGACCGCCACTCGGCCCGATATCGCACATGCCATCGGAGTTCTCAGCCGGTACAATCACCACACGAGCAATGAGCATAGGGTAGCTCTCAAGCGCGTAATGCGGTACCTCAACAGTACGAAGGACTGGCGACTGCGATTCAGAGGAGCACTCGGAGGAGCACTGCAAGGAGAAGGCACACTTACATTTTATGTCGACTCGGACTATGCTGGATGCCCGGATGACTATGAATCGACAAGTGGACTGGTCATCACCTTCAGAGGAGCGGTCGACTGGCGATCTAGAAAACAGAAGTCGACTGCCCAGTCCACGACTGATACCAAATACTATGCCTTTGGAGTAGGCTGCATAGAACTCACACAGATCTCGCATCTCGTGAAGGAGCTCGGCATCACGATGATCCCTCACGTGTTGTCCGAGTCACAGTCACCCATTGCGAGCATCAAGAACAGAATCTACCGCGGAACTGCAGTTGCACAAATTGCAACCAAGTACAATCTTGCTGCAGATATGGCTAGAGACAGAGAGATAGACTTGAGCTACGTAATGACTGCTGAGATGCTCGCCGACAGCTTCATAAAGCCACTGCCGAAGCCTCCCTTCTGGAAGCAGTGTGCTGCGATGGGAATGATTGGAATTGGACTCCGGAATGGCCTCGGAGATGGCAGCAGTACGCTCCGTAATGGTCGCAGCAAGGGTATGGGAATCGTAAATGGACATGGACTCGGGAACGCCCTCGGAAAGCAAATTGATTGTTTGGGCCCATTTGTTTCGAGGAGATCCACAATCTTTGATCGGATCCTCTTCTCCTTTGTTTACTGTTTTTTGTTCGAAACAGACGTGATAGCCATCCTGGAGAGGTGATGAGCTGATTGGAAGTCCGGATATCACTATGCCAAGGACTATAATGTAACTAGCCTCTTTGTTAGTGCGCACCATTAGTCATCGATCGACCTTATGTCGATGAGACATGTCTCATAACATGATACAATAGGCACACCTTTGCATACGCCCGCGCACACTCGACTACTTGAGCACATGCCACTGTACAACACGAATTACACCCAGAAGAGAGTGTCTTAATTTTTTCAAACAGTATAATATTGCAACAATCTCTTGTTCATAGACATCATAATTTAATCCCCCTGGAGTAAGCTTTCCTGACATACAGCTAACTTGATAAATCTTTCCTTGCTCAAACTTCTGTCAGAGATTTCCATTGATTGGAAAATCTAACACATCTGTTTCAGACAGCATTGGTCTTTCCGGGTCGTAATGTCGTAATATTGGGCTTTTTCCAGCAATACATGATATGGTTATTTCGAGAAATGCCGCTTCTTGAGAGTATCCCCATTCAAATTGTCTATCTTGTCATAGTAAATCCGGAATAGGTGATACAATTGTTCAAAAATTGGGTATAAATCTTTGATAGAAATTCCAAAGTCCCAACAATTGTTGTACTTCCTTCCTAGACATAGGCCTAGGCCGATCGGCTATGGTTCTTGCTTTGTCTGATCCTTCATCGGACTCCTCACTTTCTGATTTCTCTGTAGAGCAGGAGTTGTCACTCAGTTCGACTGCAGCTATCTTAATTTTCTGGTATTCCTAAGCTTTCTGAAAACTGACTGTTTGTTTATACAATTCAATCGTTTGTATGGAATTCCTAGCCCTATGTGATCCGGTCCTATCAAAAGTCCATACACATTGAAGGCATTCTCCTGCCGATTTCCTTCGTTCCAATTCGGAAGCATCTATTTCCTTCAAGTTGGCGGCATAATGCTTTTTATAGGATTCACTTGTGGAATCCTTTCAAACGGGTTCCCCGTCCAATCATCTCTCTTGTCTCTTTGACTTCCTTCACTCATTTGCGTAATGTTTAGTTTTTTGTTTGAACCGAGTCCAGTACGTATCGGTTTTTTCCCTCAAGGAAGCCTTAAGTCCTAAACTTTGTGGGGCAGTGTCCCACTGCTTTACCATTCTTCCTGCTCTGGTAATTATTTCAACGATTTCTGTGTTAGTTTTACCACTAAGATCAATGGTATGCATTTGCTTCAAGATCCCATGGGGAAGTCGTTCAGAAATTATCTTCTTGAACGCGGCACCCATATCCAAAGCCCGATTGTTATCCATATGGATCTGGGTCAACATATCCCTAATGCATCCTTCATATCATACCTTCTCTTGGTCCACATAGGCTTCATTCTTTGCATCTCTGTCCTCGAAACAGAGTGTTGATGCATTGACGTACCACATGATTGGCTTAGGATGTGATCCGGCTGAAGTTTCTTCATTCCATTGGATATGCCAGGCCGAGGCATACATCTCCGTTAAGGATTCTATCCAATCGATGGTTCTTTCATGCTTGCGAAACTTTTCAGGTTGATCATCAATATACTCATGTACAAGTACCTACCCTGTATTGAAATACTCTCCTGGATTTCCTTCCAATTTTGTAAGTTCCTTTGTTTTAATTTGTTTGGCGAATTCCAATTCTTAAATTCATCTCTGTCTCCTAGAGATTTGTCAACCCCCTGGGTGTCCGTCATCGGATGGTGGAGGATTGGGTGATCCTGGATGTTCACCAGCTCCATCATTTCCGTGTCCATTTCCGGCATTGCCATCGCTGGCTCCGCCATTAGCATCGCCAACTACCGCATGGCCATTCCCGGCTGCAGCTCCTCCTCCAATTCTTCCAAACCGAGTCGATGCACTGCCTGTATCATCTAGGCTTGATATCGATTGTTCATGGAAGGGCAGCAGTGTATCAGGATGGATATTACTACCGCAGGGGTCTGGCTGCATTACCGAAGATCCAGGTACAGCTGTACGGAACTCATATGGTGCTGATTGCAATAATTTATCACCTGTCATAGCCGTAGTTAAACCGGTATTAACTTCCTCTATTTGCGCCATTCATGCCATTTGATTTTCCATTGTTTGGGCATGTTGGCATTATTCCCTCTTGGAAGGAATATTTTGTAAGGAGGTCGTAATAGTTGGCATGATTTTATTGACCTCATCGATTGGCTTTGTCATATCAGCTGATCCCTTCTGGATTGACTGATGAAAATGGTTAAGCGCCAAAAGTGGTAGCGTATTATCAGTAATTCGTTCACTTTACACTTTCGATTCCTGGCGTATACCTGCACACAAATTGGTAGCTTTGCTAACTCTCTCATCATCCTGACATCGCAGAATCTGAAATCTGCATCAAGGTTCCTGTAACACAGCCTGTTGTGGCTGCATTATGGATTCTACTTGGGAGACTACAGAGTTGATTCTGACTTTTTCAGTCCGAATTCTGCTTTCCATAATCATAATTTCGTTTCATACCCAATCAAATTCAACTTCCAGAACCACTTTTGCTTCATTATATGCCTGTATAACATGCATGGCTTCCTGAGTGAGTTCCAATAACTGCCCTTTCGCTAAGTCCGAATTCGCTTTGGACATTTCCATTCCTCATTGACCTCTCACTGCCTCCTGTGGCACTTCTTGCTTCTTCAGTAGCAAGCAATCCTTTCGGGCGGCCTCGATCCTTGTTGGATATTGTTGGCACCATCCCGGGATATCTGTTGCCGCTGGGAATCACGGTTATTCTTCTCTCGAGCTGCTGGCTGCTAGAGCCCGACAGTTGAACGTCCACCTCATCCTCCAGGCTGCGATTTTGGCTTGACAGATATTGATTCTAATTGGCTTGAATGTCCAATTTGTCCTAGTGTGGGCAATGGTTCGAAGTTCAGTGTTCCACTCAATAATGTCGGATTATAAACGAATTCTGCGTAACCACTTTCCCAATGAATTTGTATGCATAACACTCTTATAAAAATCGACACTTCAGACAATATTTGGATGGATATTGTTCGGTAGCCATCCTTGTTTGGCACTGAACACAAATACAGTCTTGTCATATACAGTGTTTTGAACAATACTTTTGTCCAAGGTGTATCCAGCAAAAGGTATTAATGCAGTTGTCGCAACTCATTTAAGTGTCAGAGATGATGATATAATTTTCCCCTTTTCCAGAAAACAGCGTAGAGTACTTAAAATATTATACTGTTACCAGGGTGTTTAGATCCCAAAAATCAATACAACATTTATTGAATCTAAGTACAACCGCCTATCAAAAAATACACTCTTTCTTTCCACGTCTTATCCTCAGACTTAACCTCTTGGCCTCAACCTTCTAAAATCTGCCAGATCTAACCGCTCCCAGCGATTACTTCCTACTTCCAATGCAATGATCAGATTGCTCCCTCCTGGAAACAGTGTGCGGAAAACTCTTCGAAAGGTAATAACCCGTTAGACGAGTACCTGTGTACCAGGTAGCCAATACCGCTGTAGCAGGCAAAATGTGATGCCAATGTGGAGACGTGGGTTAAACGCTGATCGTCCATCTGCGAAATGAGATTGCCCAGTAGTGCAATGTTCTTCTGCATTGCGTATTAAGATTGTGTCAACCTGTGACCGTACATACAGTCCTTGATCATGGAGGTGGATGAGTGAAGAAATTTTGAATGAAGTATATGATAGAATTCATAATATTATTTTAAGCTCTTCTTTGGTGCTTCTGTATTGACTGTGGATTGCTGCTTGAGCTTGTTCTTCTCATTGCCACAGCTATGCTGTCTCTTTCTATCCAACATCCCAGGTCATGTATTGTCACACTAAGTTGCTGTGATTACGTTGCTTGTGATAGCGTCATCTCGGCCACGCTGATTATCGCGCCCAGTGATAACTTACCATGCATCATATACATTATCATGTTTGTACACTGTGGTGTCTAAGCATTACGCTACTGATAACAATCATGGTATCAATCACATGATATGATGTCAGCCCACGCAACAGACAGACTCGACCTTTGACAAACTGCATTCGCGTGAGTTGGTAGTCAGAAACTAGACCAATAAATGACTGAAAATGTTTGTCGCGATTAATACCTCAGTATATGGTAAATAATCTATGCGTCATTGATTGAATCGGTGACCAACCAATACTACGGCACTGTAGAACTTAGACGCATATGGTCGTATGGAATACGAGATGACATTGCGATCCGTAGCACTCAACACAATGGGCAGTGTTTGCTCTAGGCAAGTGCCAACATGATCATTCCATCAGTTACCTCCAGCTTTGGTTGAGACAATTCTCTAGACTGCAATGCGTTCCACTTGATCTTATCCCGTTCCAGGTATCAGTGGAGAGTCTGCTGAGTCACATATTGACTATCAAAGCCGTGCATGATCAACCATGCATGTCCCATGAGTTCCGGAGAGTGATTGATGTGAGAAACTACTAGCAGTTCTAATGATCTCTCATTCCAGTGAGGCTTGGTAGTTGCGAGGATTCGCCAAACCCTGGGTTTGTCCAGTCTTACTGCGACTAGTATAATCTCCCGCTGAATGACATACTATTGGCCAACTTGTAGAATGCTCTGAACAGGTGTTATGCATATCTCTCAATATGTATTCATTTGAATACTAACATGGAACATCATCACAGTCAGACGAGAACCTCTAACACTGACATTGTCACGGCAGTGAAATGAACAAGCTCTAGCAGCAATCATTCAGAAATACCTACCAGCGAAGAAGACCCTAAAATATTATCGCGTTTTTATGATACCTTTATCTATATCATTATTCTCAAAATATTATTAGCTTTGTAGTGGCAGCCCCACACCTCAGATGACTATTTACTTTGGGAATGAAGCCGATATGATATTGTGGACTGTGGTAAATCAATTAAATACAAACAACGTCTGTATCTGTCTGAGGCTAAGGGTATATGGTGGGTAGCCGCATTAGTTCAATTGGATGAAGCATTACAATACTTTCTCGATACTCGGACATCACCGTCATAGCCACCAAAGCATAACAAATTGAGAGAAACATTTCCGGTTGCTTGCAACGGGGAGATCTCTTCAACACCATGAGATATTCAGCAATGATCAGTTTTGGACGAACATCAGGTACTGGCCAGAAATCCCATTCAAGCTGAACCCTTGGGATGAAGTTGAAAGGGAAAAATCAATCCTTTGTCGAAGGCAAATACACAGTTTAACAACGAAAGTAAGTAATCGGCCATGCTTCAGAGAAAGAGTGATGTTTAAAACCCTATAAGGAACGAGGGACTATATGTACTGCCAGTATTGTTTGACACCTAGATTGGATCTGGATGCTATTTCTCTAGAGGCATCAGAAACCACGATCAGTATTTCTCCCCTTTTCAGATTCAATCTTTATCGGTTACAATTACATTTTACTTAGACATTTGGTTAAGAAGATATAGTATCTAGGGAAGTGTATAAGTGTATATACGTTAAGGAACTCACCCCCATAACAGATTCTCTCAAGCGGAGCCCTAGCTGTGGGCAATGCTTTCTGCTTCCTCATAAGGCGCTCCATGCCATTGAGAGGTGGATTTCTTACCTGGCTGCGTAGGTTTACTATCCTGTGCTCAGAGATGCTCATCTCCGTTGTCTTTTTCCATGATATGGAACTTGCCCGCTGCTAGTCCAAACATCTCGGTTTCATTTTCGTTGCTTTCTTTCTGGTATGGCATATGTGCATTGCTCTCTTCATCGAAGACAACTTCTGATTGGCGGTTCATCCTCTGCAATTCATGATCCAATATCTTTCACAACGTCTTTGAAACATGTGCGTAGACAACCATCATGCCAGGCTTTGACCTTGGGCCAAATCTGACTCATTGTAGTATTGCAGGGATGAGTCTACTGCCGCACCCTATGTTTCGATTTCGGTTGTGGAGAGGAGCTTCATGCGATATTTGGTCGCTGGCAGCATCTCTCCTAGGGTCATCAAATCCATACTGCATGGCATATGATCCTTCATAGTTGGCTTGACGGATACTCTAATGAACTTTTGTTTGTGTGTGGCCTAGATGCAAAGAGTGGACCGAGTCATGGCAGTCAAAGCTGCAGAAAGAACGGAGGCAGCATGAGGACATGTCGATGCAATCATAGGTGCCTCTGAAGACTTGATTGTATACCTGGGGTTTCAGTTGCAAAATGTAGTCGTATCCCCACGAAATTCATTTGGCTGATTGATAAGAGAGCAAGTCAAAAAGTTGGAGCATAGAAAGCTGTGAATCCTAAGTACCATACGATGTCAATGAACCTCGAATTTGTAGTGTCGACTGAATTTTGGCCTTCAAGTTCGATTACTACTAAGGGCACTGGGTGTCTGTTTTGGACTTTCAGGCACTGCTGGGGTCAATCCACATGTGCTATGATGCTCCGGAGTTGATGACCCAGTTTGAAGTGGTGGCAGCACCGGTGTTGACAGCAGAAGTGGTTAGTCCGAAGGGATTGCAGTCTCTGGTATTAGCAGAAGCTGCAGTAGCAGTTGATATCTTCACTCTCCACCACTCCTTGATAATAATGTAAGAAATACAATCGACTTTCACGTGGTGTGGGAGCACACTCAGGATGTAAATTTGCTAATTAATTCAGTTGTTTCCTCCCTCCTGAGTATAATTGTGTTCTCTGCGGGTATCTGTCGTACGGCTGATAATTTTGCGATAGATGCACTTCAGCTTAAAGCTGTCTCCTAATCCATTGCCTCAACCACCGAGCCCAATAGCTATTGCCTCGGCTCCAATTGGACCCACAGTAGAAGTGAAAGGTTACCTGCATGAACACATCTCCGGGACCTTTCATGACGGTGGCTGTTGTTTGATGTTCTGGGTGGTCCTGCATGGCTTCGTCAGGAGTAGGTAAGGGCCTTCTATAATTCAGGACCATTAATATTATCACATACTGGGATTGCAGTGATGTGATTAGTTGCATGTGAAAATTGCAATCAGTAATTGCATGGTGCATATGGTCTGGCAGTGGCATGTGGTGGTTGCTAAGCTTCATGAAGTATGTGGTACGTGGTTCATTCTGTCTATGTTGATAAGTACAAAACAGGAGAAGAATTGCTTGACTGCCGATATAGGATCCGGCTCTATCCAGCCTGGTCTCTAGTTTGTTTCACATCTCCTGAGGATTTGTTATACCTCTGAAGATGCATCGCAATGTGGGGGAAAAGGAAAGTCTCAACATAGACACAGCTTGTAATGGCAGTCATGATTAGGTTCTCGGCAATGGCACGGACGTGTCCAGGGCCGGGTAACCGCAATCTTATATAGATGACTCGCGATCTCTCTGAGATCGCCAGCGATAATCTTACGTATCTACTACTCTATTATATTACCACATCCACATGTGCAACCATATCCTTCCATATACTCACATACGCGGCCATATACGGATATAAGGCCTTACACTATTATCGCTCTTAATCAATTCAATACGTTTCGCTCATGGGATCTCACGATTTACCGCTTTTGACACGTCGCCACAGAATCACGTGTTTTATCAATAAACACGCCTCCAAAGAAGTTTACTAGAACTCAATTACGCGTCGCTGACATCAATGCCAGTGATGACACTCTGCAGCCAGCAGCTTCAATAGGCGAACGCGCTACTCCGGCAGTTTTACCGGAGGCCGAGATTGATGATGACGATGATCTCGACGATGACCTCGGAGATCAAGCAGACGAAGATAGCCCGAACGACAACGATATTGCTAATCTCCGTTCCCAAATTACTAATGAGGATCGTCTAGACGTGGCGACTCAAAACCGGTTGATGCTGGAAATGGTGCTTGAAAATCAAGCCCAGTGGAAAGCCGAACTGAAACTCGAACGGGAGAGGATGGCGGCCGAACGGGAACGAATGGCTGGCAAACAGGATCACTGGGCTACCAAATTCCCCGAACGCGCCAAACCAAGCATCACAGGCCCAAGCCCGAATATCTACAAGATGGTTGACCCTGTACGGTCCTGCGGCGGTGCGAAAGAGCTGGACCGATTTCTGGACTCGTAATGCTCGAATTTCAACTCCCACGGCCAGCTATTCCCATGCGGTGGACCCGATCACGTCTAATACGCGATCTCTTTTCTGTACGCCTGGAGCAATCACCAATACCTGGCACTCGGACAGACGGCGATGACAGACCCTTCGGAATGGGCGGGCGACAAATCTGCGGAATCCGGCCCATGCCTACAAGACTTCGACCTCTTTTCACAGGAGATAGCCACGGTTTATGGGGATATGGATCGATGTCGCTTGGCGGTGATTACGCTCATGCAGGAATACATACAACTTCCACAACGATCGGTCAGAGCCTATGCGAATCGTGTGAAAGCTAATTGGAGACACGCTGGGTGGAATCTACAGAAGCATGAAGAAGTCCTCTACGATATTGCCTGGGCAGGCCTCCGCAACTCTCTCCAGAACATAGTTGAGCTGATGACAACCGCCTGCAGCAGATTTGACACCTTGGACGTGTTCTTCGATAAGGCCGCGGCCTCGGAAGTTACACATGTTGAAAACCAGAAGCCACAGCAGCAGCAACAACAGCAACAGCAACGGCAGCAGAAACAGCCTACGGACTCATCTTCCAAAGGCGGCAAACGAGGCTACCGGCCATCCATCTCCGATCCAGCCAACACCACCGGCGGCGGCAAGTCCAGCCAATCGGGAACAAACAATCACGGCAAATCAGGCGGCGGAGGAAGATTGTCAGGCTTACCGCCAGCACCATGGGTCTCAACCTAAATCTCCGAAATCCGACGTTCTACCAGCAAATGCTTACGATGCGGATCTCCGAACGATAAGGCGAGCTTCTGCCCTAAATACTCATGAGAAGGTTACCCACCACAGCAGAACCAGACATTAGCTCCAAATCGGGACAGAGAACACCAAATCAAGCGACAGAAGTCTTTCGACAATCAACAGCCAAAAAACTCAGATGCCTCTCTCGGCATCTGGCCCGATGGGACAGGTTCGACGAGGCAGAATTGGGTTTAGAGAGGTTGGCAATGCAGACTTTGATGGCGACGATGGACAGCATACAACCGCATCGGATCGCTTTGAAGTCAAGGGTGTTGATGGAGAGCCCAAAAGCTCACATGTCAAGTCAGTACTTATGCGGCACATCCAGACCGGACACATCCCATATTATTCACGAGGTTTTTATAAGAGATGGAACTGGGGAAATGCAACGCGTGTGAGCTCTCATCGATTGCGGCGCGACGAGCATCTTTATGACACCGTGACTGCAAAAACGGCTTGCTCTAGCGGACGAACCAGCATACGTCACGACCCGAGGCCTCAACGGCCACGTAATGGCTCATGCGAGCGAGAGTCGAAAGACACCGTTCACGGTTCAGTATATGGAGCACTTGTCACCGGTTCAAGTATCGGAGGTGCTAGTTGTGCCCATGCGGGCTTACGACTTAGTTTTGGGATTGCCTTGGTTCCAGTCCAGGAATCCTGACGTCGATTGGCAAAGCGGTCGACATTTGGCTATGCGAACCCCAGGGGGTGTGGAAGTCGTGGCAGTGGACCGGGTAGACCATCAGCAATGCCCCGGCAATGCACCAGGATCTACGGCGAGGGAGGAGGCATGTTCGGAAGGAGGCAGCGGTATCCCAGATATTCAAATACTCGGAGCAACCGCTTTTGACGATCTACTGGCCAGTGAGCAGGTCGTCGGGACATTCTTCCTAAGAGTGGGAGATTGTACAGGGCTGCTGGGAGCGACCGTGGAAGCCATCACTGATGGTGAGTGAGATAGGCCCCAGGCTCTGGACGCGCGAGCGGGGAGGAACGGCGGCAACGGCTAGAAAAAGGTTCCCAATGGTATACTGGTGTAAACGTTGCCGGCCCGCCGAGACACGAAGGGAGTACCAGACGGCGGGGCTTGGCCCTATTGTGGCGAACCGTTTCAAATCCGGGCTCCTGGATAATCCTTCTTACCGCTCCATATCTATTATGAATTGAGAACTAACGTGTGCAGATGGAGCCGGCCCAATGACAGAGATGGTGCGTACAGATGATGGAGGACATATCCCGGCCATATACGGAGAATTCGTGGAGGTTTTCAGCAAAGATACGGCGGAGACACTTCCGCCGCATCGGTCAACCACCCATGCAAATGACTTGGAGGCCGGCTATAACTTGCCATATGGCCGGATTTACAATCTATCGGAGTTCAAATTAAGGACGCTAAAGGCTTACATCGAGGCAAACCTAGCCAACGGGTCGATTTAGCAATCATCATCGCCGGCGGCGGCGCCAATCCTCTTCCCTAAGAAGAAGGAGGGAGGGTTAAGGCTTTGGGTTGATTACCGCGCGCTCAATCTAGTGACGGTGAAGAATCGGTATCCACTTCGATTAATCTCAGAAGTGCTTGACCTTGTGCGCGAGGCCATGATATTGACGAAGCTGGACCTCCGCGGTGCCTATAACCTCAGCCGGATCACGGAAGGCGATGAATAGAACACGGCTTTTCGAACGCGGTTTGGCCAATTTGAATACTGGGTCATGCCATTCGGTATAACAAACGCACCGGCTACGTTCCAGTCTGACATCGATGATTGCCTACGGCCATAGATTGACGACATCGCGATATGCTACCTTGACGACATACTCATATATTCGACGAACGAGAAGGAGCATGAGGAGCATGTGCGCCAAGTGCTGCAGCGACTTGAACAATTCGGCCTCTATTGCAAAGCCGAGAAGTGCCGATTTGGAGTTTCAGAAGTCGGTTTTCTCGGGTTTGTTATCACTCCCAAGGGAGTCGGCATGGAATCGGACCGGATCTCCACAATCAAGGACTGGCCGACACCAAAGTCAATTAGAGATGTCCAGGTGCTCCTCGGATTCACGAACTTCTACCAAAGGTTCATCCGGAAATATTCCAAGGTGACTCTTCCGCTTACAGAACTACGAAAGAAGGCAGATAAGGCTGGCGAGCCACCGAAAGGCTGACCTCGACGCGAGACGTCAGAAAACTGTGGTAAAGTCAAATGGGAATGGACGCGGCAAGCCAAATTGGCATTCCGGAAACTAAAAAGGACCTACACCAAGGCACCGATCCTCCAACATTTTGAACCGGCCAAGACGATCATTCTCCAAACAGACGCGAGTGGATTCGCGATTGCGGGCATTCTCAATCAGTACGATGGTTTCAGGGTTCTCAGGCCGGTCAATTTCTACTCCCGGAAGTGCTCTTCAGCCGAACAGAATGACAACACTTATGATCGGGAGCTATTGGCCATCGTGGAAACACTAAAACAGTGGTGACACTACCTCGAGGGCGCCAAGCACAAGGTTTTAATTCTGTGTGACCACAAGAATCTCGAATACTTCCAGACATCCAAAGTGCTCTCCAGAGGACAAGCCAGGTGGTCGGAAACTCTCTCGGCTTACGACTTTGTTATCGAGTACCTGGATGGTAGCAAGAACCCGGCCGATGGTCTGTCCAGAAGGCCCGACTACGAGATCGGCTACGAAAGGCCGGTGGCACGACTATAGGCAACCGTCTCAGTGGAACCATACGACGACCTCATGCCAGCAATCATCGCAGCCCAGGCTTCCCACCCTTTGGCTGCCGACGTCTCAGCGAAGCTAGTTGACAGGCCAGTTGCAGATGGCACAGATACTGCGGAAGAGGAAAGCCAATGGAAAGTCGTCGCGGGAGTCTTGACTTACGAAGGGAGGATATACGTTCCAGCGGTCGATTCTCTACGTGGAAAAGTGAGATGTCTATTTCATCACAACCCCGAGTCCAGTCATTTTGGAGCTCTTAAGACTACTGAGCTGGTATCTAGGGATTCCTGTTGGCCAGTAATGGACTCGCCTGTACGTAAGTATGTCAGCGGCTGCGAAGTATGCCACCGAGTCAAAGCACCTCGGCACGCCAGGCACGGGATCAACATGCCCTTGGAGATACCATCACGGCCATGGGAAGGCGTCACGATGGACTTCGTCACTGACTTGCCAGAGGGAACGACATCGGGCTACACCGGGATTCTCATTATAGTGGACCGACTGACAAAGATGGCAATCTACTTACCGTGCCGGAAGGATATCGACTCGCCGGAATTGGCCCGGCTCTTCTTTCAATATGTCATTTGCCAGTGCGGCGTCCCGGACAACATAGTTACAGATCGCGGCACCCAGTTTACAAGCCGATTCTGGACCCAGGTATGTTCCCACTTGAGTACTGACCATCAGCTCTCGACAGCGTTCCATCCACAGACAGACGGGCAGACAGAGCGTCAAAATCAGACGATGGAGCAGTATCTCCGGGCTTTCTGCAACTACGAACAGGACAATTGGGTTGAACTCCTACCGCTAGCCGAATTCGCTTACAATAACGCAATAAACTCTTCTACAAGGATGACTCCATTCTGGGCGAATTACCACTACCATCCGGTGATGCAGTTTAAGGCCCCGAAGCAACCATCTAGCCTGAAATCGGAAATTCAATCGGACACCTTCGCAGCTGGCTTGGAGGAGACTCACCGAACTCTCCGTAGGAACTTGCAAGAGGCTCAAGCCCGTCAGATGAAATACGCTGGCGGCAAAGAGGTTGTTTTCGAGGTTGGAGATAAGGTCTGGCTTTCAACGCGGCACTTCCGGAGAACAAGGCCATCGAAGAAGTTGGATTACAAACGGCCAGGACCGTACACAGTAAGTAAGGTCATCAATAAGAATGCTTACAAATTAAACCTTCCGTAAACAATCCGGAAGCACAACGTCTTTCACGTCCCGTTGCTCGACCACTATACACCTCCTACTGCCGGCCAGCCGCCATCTGAACCACAGCCTACCATTGTCGATGACTCTGACAAATGGGAAGTCGACCGGATCCTCTACTCTAAGCGGCACTACCGGAAGCTCGATTATCTCGTACAATGGGCGGGTTACAGTTACATACGGACTAGCTGGGAACCTGCAGAGAATCTCGGGAAAGCGCAGGAATTGGATGATGAGTTTCACCGAGAGCATCCGAGGAAGCCTCGACGATGATTGGACTTGGAGGAGTGGGATTGGACGTTGTCTATGGGGTTTTACTTTTGTTATGGATCTCGGGCCGGTATAAATGGCGTCGGCATTGGCTTTTACCACCTACCACTGGAGGTGGAGTTTCCCCGTGCACCGAATCCGCCGTGAGGTTGCTCGTAGAGCACTGATCGGTTGTGGGGCATATTAAGTCGTGCGGAGGCGTACGCATTGGTTTTGTTTCTTTTCATATGAGGTTTCTCTTGTTTATATACGTATGTGGCAGCCCAGGGGGTCTGCTCCTAAAGGGGTGGATGATGTAATGGCAGTCATGATTAGGTTCACGGCAATGGCACGGACGTGTCCAGGGCCGGGTAACCACAACCTTATATAGACGACTCGCGATCTCTCTGAGATCGCCAGTGATAATCTTACCTATCTACTACTCTATTATATTACCACATCCACGTGTGCAACCGTATCCTTCCATATACTCACATACGCGGCCATATACGGATATACGGCCTGACTCAGGTTCAGCTTCAGTATCCTTCCAGTCATCATAGTCGTCAAAGTTGTCAAAATCCAGAGACTGCGGTTCAGGATCACTTCCAATTACAATTGCATCTGCTCTCATGTCTGCTAGGGTGAGCATCATATCATCTTTCCATTCATTGTAGTTGGCATGAGTGAGCTCAGGAATGGCACTCAACCTGGTCATGTTGAAGCTGAATTCGGAGGAATGTATCGAGGAAGACATCATGAGATCGTGAAATTGTGTGGACGGTATTCAGATCTGGTGCTGTTTATGCGGTTGTTGCTACGGTGACAAGGTTTAGGGTTCTTGAGGCTCTTTTTTGGAGATGGTGAAAGAGATCATAGGAAGGATCTTGAGAATTTAGATAGTAGCGATTACCGGGCTCATAACCTGTTGCAATACTGAATGCTAGAAGCGTTGTCTTCTGAAGTACAGGTACATTTGTGATCTTATATACGGCATTCAGAGTATGCCCTGTACGTATGCATGCGCACTCAACTGGCATCTCCAGCTGAGTCTGCAACAACCATCATCTTAAGGACATTATGCATCAGCCTAGCTGAAGCCCATAAGCCGTACGCTAGGGAGATTGGACCATATATGCAACAACTCCTGTTGCATATATGGTTTATCTCCCTGACGTATGGCTTTAGTTGGGCTGATGCATAATCTCTCTAAGATGATGGTCATTCCAGACTCAGCTGGAGATGCCAGCTGAGTGCGCATGCATGAGTACAAGACATACTCCGAATACCGTATATATAAGAGCACGAATGTACCTGTACTTGAGAATATAAGCTTCTAGCAATCAGTACATTTTAACAACTCCATCTCGTGTATATATAGGCTTAGGTTTCCCGTAGAGAGTTTTCTGCTCTTTAGACAATTGAACTTTTCTTGAGTAAGGTTATTGCTCTTATCACTCATCCCCGGTTCCAGTTCATTCAGGACTGATGACTTTACATATGCGGGAAGATTTTCTTGGTCCCAGATGTCTTCTTCCTGAGCCGGATATATTGTATCAAACCCTAATCAAGATCCTGGTTAAGAGTTAAGACTACGGTCACCTGTATCGGGCCTTGGTCTTAGGGTTTTCTGCCCGGGACGGACTAGTATTCCGAACTCATGCCTTATACGGGACGACAATGTCAGACCCCGAAAGACGTAATCCGCCCCGGCCGTTGAGGCCACTGTAAATGCGTGTATCTTGGGGACGACGGATTTCTCAGGATAGGGCATGGCGACTGTACCATAGAACATTGGCTGCTCAATTAGCCTTTATTTGTGGCCTTCCATATTGGCCTTTCTTCCTTCACTGTAGCATCATATAGAGCAGTCATCTTTGGCCAGTTATTTGCCAGATTAGTCCATAGAGCGCGCACAGTCGATATAGCTAGTGTGCAGGACGTTTGTTCCCAACCCATGAATAGGGTATCGCTAACTATACGCGCAAGTCGACTATCTTTGCTACAAAATAGATGCCTGACGGTATGTACAGTGATGTTCGCATAGCATTGCGGTCTAAGAAACGTTATTTCTAAACAGTATACATCAGGGAATTTATTGGATTAGAGAGTGATAGGAGAAGAAAAATGCCTACCAGAGTACTTGGTACACCCATATTCCTCCGCATTCTGCATCCTTCGCTGGTTGGATTAATTATGACACGGTAATTCGAGGATAAAATTCGACTGGTCGTAGTCGTTAATTGAAGCAGTTTTAGGTAAAACAAGAAGTTCTTATTACCTAGGAATCGGTCCATATAAATTTCAATGTCTGAGTTTGCAGTGGGAGCGAAGGGTAAAGGTTGAAGTCAGAGAGTTACGGCAGTAGTGATAAATGAGAGTGTTGCATGTTGGATTGAGTGAAGATTGTGTTACGGTACGACGTTTGCAACACAATGTAGTTGACGAATGTACACCCCACGCCACCTTCTCTCCCATTACATGGCAACAACATAACACCGGCGCCATCGTAACTCTACACGTAACACGACGCACGAAAACTTCTTCTCTTCCCTGCGACTATTTCGAAGCCGCGCTCTCAGCGTAGCGGTAATTTTTTGGAAATTTGAACTGAACCATTTGCCACTGGTCACCCATGCAGAGATTATCGCGCCTTGAGGTTGATAGCCACCTATTGTTTTGACCATATAAAGCCTGTTCACCTCTGGCACGTTGTTCCCAGAGTGTGCATTGACTATTTATATTCTCTAGTAGCAAGGTTGGCTTAATAGCTAAAAACCAGTGACAATTTCAAGTTGAGGACCTTGGGTTTCATCACAACGTGATCCAACACAGGAGTTGCTCATGGTCGAATATCTTGACATGTGGCATACTTTGCTCTGCACGAAAAGTATAAGATATAGTGATGTCTACCTAGCATACCTAAGCTAACACGAGTTGATAATTAGGATTAGTGACCAGAATCCAAATTGACAAGACCATTGTGTGTGAACAGCATATCAGACACGCCTACCTTGAAAACACTTTAGCATGCTACCCAGGATACCGAGGACAACGTTACTGAAATCCAAAGCTGGAATTGACCGACAGCTGAGCGGGCTGGGAAAGAATCAGCTGAGAATTGGAGGCTTACCAGATATTGCACAAATCAATCAAAAAGATGGTAAGGGAGTACCCGACCACATTGTTTAATGGAACATTGGTACTTAGTATTCTAATTACAAAGGAATATCAATGGCTAAATACGAATGCGGCGGTATGATTACGCTCTGAAGGTCTCTATTATGTCATCTCCAATAAACGATCATCTTTAGCACTGGATGCAGATGCTACATAGGCATTTTCGACTAGTTCTGGAGCCTTTCAACTACTCGTTTCGCCCATCACAATATAGCTTGCTTCTTATTGCATCTTTCTAAGTCCAGCTATCATCGATCATTCTGTCTATCTATCGTACTTTCGAAACACAATGGCAACGATTGCTCATCTTTACGTTCCTAATCTTTTCCAATACCTTGTGGAGAGGCCTAGGTCTCTCGACACCAAAAAGCCTTTGGAGCCTTTTGACATATCCAATATACCTTCCGACAGCGAGGATGAAGTCGAACACCCTATTAGTATCGATGAGGTAGTCCGAAGGATATACAATAATCACGGTACAACTTCTTTTGTTCCGGGTCATACATTCATGCTGACGGTGATATATCTCAACTATAGTAGTTGATCATGTCTGTGTTAAGGACTACAACTACAATACTCTCATTATCCAAGTCCTCGCTGTCGCAACTGTTGCCTATGCGGAAATCGAGGCTACCATCGAAACTATGATACCATGTCGGATTGTGATCGGTTTAGTTTACGGACACAGGCCAGAACTCCATCAACTGCTCGTCGAGGACTTAGCCGGCAGGAAGGACCCTAATCCCATTCTTATGGATATCATGGCTCTCGAGGGTATTATACGTCACATATTTTGGCGATTAACGTTAACCGTTGCTTGATCAGGTATTGATCACGCATGTATCAAGGCTGGAAATGGCTCTGGCACTATGGCATTTCAGATCCTTACCAATGCCAGTAGCCTGAATGGCAAGGCGATTATACTGGATGTTTTGGATATTATTTTGGCTGAAGCTGGGGTTATTATGAACATCAATAAGTGGATATGGTCTGACAGTGGGTTCGTCCTATATGAGCCCGTGGCTGAACCATTGGAATGGCCCACCAACGGGCCCTTGGATACGCCCCTGGATGAGCTTCCTATCTGAATATATAGCCTATTATACGTCTAGGTGTACCGTGTGGTGTACATTTCCAAGGGTTGACTAAAAGCTACATATTTTGCGATTGGTATAAGTAACTTTATGTGTTTATTGGTACTGCGTCTGACACGTATGCAGTCAATTTTTGATAAGTGGACGGTGCTTGTACAGTTGTAAGAAATAATTGAATAGGTCACTGATGAAGATTCCATCATCGAGTGCTAGGAATTCAACACTATCTCAAAGTATCTGATTTCATCGGTGATGAATTTTGTGTAGAGGCGTTCGTTAGACGACATAAGGTTGGAGCCAGAGAAAACTGCCATCGTGTGTAGTCTAGTTCAACTCGCATCAGCATGATGTTCGGCACAGGTTTCGGCACGGGTTCCGACATGGAATACAGTGGCTTTATTGAAATACTCCCTTCACTACTTAAATACAACTTTCAACTTTATACATCGTCTTACACTGATAATTGCTCATTGGAATATCACCTAAATTATAACTCGAATAGTTACAACAGTCGAGAGGATAACATTCAGGCCATAATCATTGTGCTTTGGCCAGCTGTAGCCGCCGCAGTATAGAGAACTGCCACTTTTCGGCACCTATTGCGAACAATACTCTATCCACGATGTGTCAGTTTTGATTCAATCCCGTCTGCTAGAAGATCTCTATTGCATGGTTAGTCTCCTACATCGTTGCTACGTCATCACTCACACTCCGCTATAGAAACGAGTCCATCCACGCGTCTACAGCTACCGGAGGGCTTCCAGAAACCGCACCTACATTATTCCGGCCCAATCTCTACACTATTGTTTCTCTGGCTATCCTGCGGCTCATCAAGCCTGTGGCTGTAGTCATTACGCGACAATTAAAGCGGTGGAGAATGTGAAGAGCTTATTCTGTCGTATGAGAGTGAAGGGGGGGGGGGGGGGTGAAACGGAACTGTATGGATGAAGGAACGTAGTTGGTTGATTACTAGAGAGATACAGAGGGATGGACATTCTGGAGAGGAGGCGGATATTCTCATTGGGAATGAGGCGGATACGTTTTTGGTTGAGGCGTTGGTGGGAGTGGAAACTTTGGATGTGAGGTAGTCTATATGAAGCAGGATATGTAGGAGGAGGTGATTATGCAGGTGGAGAGGATGAAAGGTGTGGATGAGAAGAGGGAGGATATAACTGTATGAGAGTGGTATAGAAGAGGGGTAGGTCCAGACACTGATGGGCACTGCTGAGCTGTGAGTTGCTGATGTGGTTTGTCGATGATCTCCACCTACGATAAAATCTATTGGTGGCGGAAAGTAAGTCGACGATACACTGATGGATTTGGATAATTGCACTGGCGTACTACAAAAACCGTACCGATGATATCAAGTGCCTCAAGGGGACAATGGGAATAAATGGTGACTTTGTTGTTTTAATCATATTATATTCACTCTATCTAGAGTATGACAGTGCCTAATTCCCCTGATGAAATGATGACTTGCGTGGACTCCAGGCAATAGCTATACATTATCAAGCGTATGGCCAGCTGTTTTTTACTCGAAGAGGGTGAGATGGCCGTTATGTGGGTGTGGCTCGAACCTCAGTATTGTTAATGTGTCATAAATCACTGACATCAGCACTGGTACAAAAAATGCCCAGATAGCGTAGTAGTCGCTTGCTCCCACTCCCTGCCGCAAGAACCGGGTCTGCAGGGGGCCCACGGGTTCGAACCTAGGGGAGGGCATTTCTCATGTACTGCCAGGCGCTATGAGTTTTTGCTACTCAGAATGTTTTTTGTCAATAGTAACATTAGAGACGGTGTGCCACTCGATTGTCTTCTCACAATTGTCCAACTTCGAATGTTCAATTCTGGTCACCATCGAATTAGGATATTTGCATGTTCTGCAATTACCAACTGTGGCGTCAGTTGATCCAGCACAACATTAGAGAGGGCTGTCCTTGGCTGACTTGTTTGCCTCTCCGCATTAGCAACTGTTAACGCGAGTGGAGCTTTTAATTAAGCACTAGGTATTCGTATTAAGTTTTAACGAAGAGTTGATTCTGTAGCCCTTATCTATTGACTGTCACACTACCCCATACCATACCATCAGCTGGATTCATATCACAACGCATCGTCAGCTGCATGATGACATCCAGCAGCGAGATGCAGTGAGACCCTTACTTCGCACTGGGTTTCGATTTTACGAGGACGCTATTTAAACCACCTACTAGTCGTCATTTCTCGTTCTTCATCCGATCCGAAACCTACAAATTATCGCCAAATTCATATCGCTCTAATTGAAACGACGCACTGAAATTCAACAACATGCATTTCTCTTATCTCATCGCTATCTTTGCGATTCAGGTTGCTGTTATAGCTACAACGCATCCCTCTTCGTCTCCGAGTCGATTCCAAGGACTTGGGCATCCACGGAAACCTGCTTGACATCAAGGGCGGAAATGCCGGCTTCGGTCACTCCGGCGCCACTCCATTCGTCGGTATTCGTCTATACCCACCCTTCAGTAATATGCTCAGCCTTTACTAACACTTTTAGTACATCAATGGCACTGCTCCTAGAGATTCTTTCATACTTCCCGTTGCGGGTCTTGCCGGTTATCTTATTAAGGCTGGCAAAGACGACTATCCAATGCGCTTTGGTCCCGTCGGCAAGATTCCCATGGAACGTCTAACACTCTCTCCTTCAGTTCCCCAGATATACTGACGGAAGATAGACCGATTTTAAAGCCTACTGGTCTGTCACCACTAAGTTGAACCAGTTGACTTGCCATGGGTTTAATGACTTTTACGGTCATAAACTTCCCAGTAAGAAGGGATATGAGGTTTGTGACCCGCAAAGAAAGGTAGTAACAGATGATGATGAGTACATAGATTCGTTTCCATTTGAAAGATCCGCGCAAGAAAGGGGTTGGAAAGCTCAACATCAAGGTCAGTCTTAAGTGATAAACAGATACGACTTTCTTTTTAGCGCTGGTGATCTGGATGATCTTACAGTTTCACTTGGAATATCTTATTATGGTTTTGTGCGATATCGATGAGAACAATAGGCAGCAATTTTAATTTCAATATCCTATGGGAAACGGATTACACTCCACGTATTAAGCATTGGGATTGAATAATTACTTAAAGTTTTGGAGCATTAATATTATGGTGAGAAATAGATATTCCCAGTACAGCTAAAAGTATATACTTTGCCCCTCAACGTGATAGGCCTGTACATCACTCATCAGTGCTTGCAATATTAATATCAGTCCTTTCCTGGACTTGTTTCGTTTTCCATTCTCGGACAATCTGGCGGACAGTTCGTCAGCTACAACCAGTGCTGCACGAGATGTCAAAGTCATTCACTCCGCCTGGTGTCGGCGGATGATGTAGGCTCGCTCGACTTGGGTGACGTGGATACGGGTGGGAGGCATTGTAGTAGGCTATTCGAGGCTGAAAATCTTTGAAGTTCTACAAAAGTGTTATGGCTGCAGGGTGAAGATTGCGGATTGTAAAACTCATACTAGAGAGCTGGCTATTTATATGTGCTAGAAGGTGGGGAAACCTCATTCAATTTGTGCAGCGTAGCTTCTATTCAGTACTTAGAATTTCTATGCTAAGTTCCAAGGGGACAATACAGACCTACTAAATGTCAAGTGACATCTAGTCCCCAATTATGCATTCTTATCATGTAAACTTGAAACTTTGCTACTCTCCTACCTATTATTCTACCTACCTCTAATCCATATCAACGCCAGTGAAGCATCACACTTGTTATTCAAGTATTGTTTAATTATCCTCAAGACAGTTGTATAAGTGCATCTAGTCAGTTCTGAGATAATTTTATATGTTCCCTTGGCAGTAGAGATCGATGATACTCTGGCGCTCTTCTGAAATTGTATGGCGAGGGCTGGGCTGGGATAGCATTGTGGTGGCTTTGGGGGTGGGGCGGTTGGGTCTGGGGTGGGAGGGGTGGGGCGGCGGTTTGTGTGGTGCGTGTGGTTGGATGGGCGTTTCGTAAGAATGTGAAACATCTCTTTTTGGATGAGCACGGTATTGCAACTTCTGGGTATGACTAACACCCTTAATACTCAGACTAAGCAAAAGAGTATACTATGAAGAGAGACATACCGAGAGAGGTCCCGAATAGATTCAACAAGAAATACACATCACAGAACACTGGTTTCATACATTGCGCTCAGTGTGGTTATTACTATCCTATAATGATACCCTGCATTGTGCGTGGCATAATGCTACCTGATGCACTCCATAATCTCCATAAATTCAGCGCTTCTTCTCACTGGATTATAGGGCAGTTGATGTCGACGGGACTGGGAGACGAAGTGTTGTGCTCAACGTTCGAAGATATTACTAATGTTGCGTTAGGCATCATATTTGGAGTAATGTCCAATGTTGTATGTTCTACGCCGTTTGCTGACGAGTGTCCCTTCGAAAGATCCTGTCGAATATCGATGTTGGTCATAGCAACGGGGGACACCAATGATGATCCACGCACCTTCTTTCGAACTTTCTTAACGACAACACCATTCGCAGATTTTGCAACCAAATCCTCGAACACGTTTTCCAAGTTAAGTTGCTTCCACTCCACAGTACCACTATCATCAACAGATTGAAACACTAACATCTCCTGGGGGTCTATGTATGAGCTATTCGAAGCCTCCACCCCTTCAGAGAATGGCAACGAAGCGTCACGCGCTTCACGGGAACCACGCTTGTTTCGAGGGTATTCACCCGATGCATTGTTAGTACATATATCGTGAGCTGTTGAATTCCAAGCAACGGATGATGTACTTTCGGTGAAGGTTTTGTCGGGTGACAATCCCTCGGTGACGGAAGGAGGAATTGAACACTCCTGGTCCGCATCGTCTTCTGGTCTTTCATGATCATAAAGTTCAGCATCATATTCATATTCGCTGCCATCTTCATCATCGTCAGGACTGGTGCACATCTTCGACTTCGACTTTCTCTTCTTCTTCTGCTGTTGCTTGGCTTTGCGGATCGTATTGACTGCATCCCATGCTGTGGCCATCAAAACTTTCTTCGTAACGTCGTCCGACCATCCCCAGGAATAATTTGGGCCATTCACGATCTCCATGACAGTTCGAACCAGTAGCCTCGTAACCTCTTTACCATACTTTCCAAGGGCCTTCGTAAGCGGGTAGCCGGCTTCCTCACAGATGTCCTTCACTATCGCACGACGACGCCGGACTTCAGCAGAACCGGAAGCATCGCATCCCATCTGTTGGGCGAGCTCTCCCCGAGATGTATTGCGACACTTAGTACTGGGCTTCCTTTTTGGTTCAGGTTCAGGCGAAACGGGAGATTCGCGCATGGAACGAGAGGCGCTACCACTGAGCCGGGTACTACGTCGTCTATTGGTAGATTCGGCGACCACAATCGGCGTGGTTGGCGATTGTGCGATGTCGAATTGGGGAGGAGTAGCCAAACTCTGGGGTGAGATTTCTTCGGGCGGCGGTGTCCACGGCATGGGCGTCAGCCGCTCTGCGTTTATTAGCATTAATTCAACCAAGAGTGCGGTGGGACAGACTGAGGAAATCAGTGACAACGTCAACCCCATGTATCTCAATAAGGTCGTCCATTAACTGATGCAACTTGACATCTGCTATCACATGCCTCTCAGGTTGCATTGCCGGGGGCTCAGGCTCTACGCCGTCCGTAATGTTGGTTGACAATGACACGGAGGGGATGATATTAGATGACAGAGCATGTCGCTCCCGACTAACTGATCGATTGGGATGAATAAACATGGTGGGGGTCCGGTGATGGTGGACTGCGAGTGGAGTGAGGGTGGACTGCGGGTGGAGTGAGGGTGGAGTGAGGATGGGTGGGAGGATCAAAGGGGTCAAAAGTTGGGGAGGATAAATGCTCTGTGGACTCGCATAGAATGTCAAAACCCGGATAGTGGATACACCTACGTCATGCTCCAAAAACCTCTATGAATCCCGAAAGGTTCCTCAACGATGTTTTCAATGACCCTGTCCATATAGAGCCGCAACTCCTCCAATTTAATAGAGCCGCACACTCCACGAAATTCCACCGTGCTGAACCATAAACTACCACCACGATCATGAGCATAGGATCTCTTTCCGCTAGCCAAGAGCAATTCGCTAGTACTTCGGCTGTTGAGGCTACCGACACTTCCAGAAGCATGAGTCTCGCTCTCAACTCGGACTCTAGACATACTCGAAAGCATACGAGCGCGATATTGAACAGCGGAGAACTTCCTAAGCATGACACACCGGGTTACTCTGGTGACTATCCGTTCCATCACGATAAAATGGCGTACTATGTCTGACCCATTGGAACAGATACCGAACATACCAGTATTTTTACCGCTGAGGGCGCTTTGGAGATCCGTGGAATCTTCGCTCCCAGCGAGAAATACGACTTCTCCGACCGGGACTATCCTTCTCCCACTGCTAGTCCTGCTTCCGATGACAGCACCAAAACCATTCCTTGGACACGCCATGAAGACCGTAGCACCGTCTCCACCAAGTTTTTCGTAACGTACGAGGGTGTCAAGCGTACTGAGCGTACCGTCAAGACACTTATCAATCGTGGCTATCCGATTGCCTCGATTTTGGGCAAATGGGCAATTTTGGTATTAAAGATATGGAGTATGGTTCTATTATCACGAAGGAGTTAGTCGACGGCTCTCTTCAGCCTGTGTTTCTTCAATTTTACTCCGAAAAGAACTTTTACGAGGTTCTTGACGCTTTGGAGGAATGGCAACCGGTTACTCGTGTCAGCATTACTATGAAATCTGGACTGGGGAAGAAATACCAGGGCCCAGCACATTGGTTTCCAGTTGTATATGATGAATATGGAAACGATGTTTCAAAACCCAACTGGTGGAAACCTTTTCTAGGTCACGACGAATGAGTGCAATTGTTGAGATCATTGGCATAGTATGGAGATGCTGGAATATTTGATTGATGTGGGATAGACTTAGGTTTCGGTTTAAGGGAGCTCAGCTGCATCTGGGAACTTTAGTCTACTGAAATCTTTCGGAATACTGATTGTGAGCATACTGTACTTTTCTTTCAATTGAACCATGCTGGAATTTTGCCATATTTGCCTACTTAGGTAACCGATGAAACGCCTTCCGCACCTCCAAGTCACCCGAGTCTGTGTTCCCAATCTTCAAATATCGTCCAACATGGAAGTGGCAGCAGTGTAGGATTTAGTTAGACCAGAGCAAGGTTTGCGGCAAGTTTCGTTCACATTTTGCATGATAATAACGAATTCTGGCACACACACCTTCGACAACCACACTCAACGCCTGGTTTTGCCAACCTTTCCCCTTTTTGGGGGGGAGCGGGGTTTTACTTGGGCTTCACTCCATACCTTTTGTCTGTGTCCGCTTGCTTTTGTGAGTGTATCCCTTCGTTCTAAAGCTCTCTTTACCACTCAGCATTGACATCGACAGGTAGTCTACCCAGCAACTTGCCATTGGATGTTCTATGCCAGTTATCAAAGCCTACGATATGCCTGTGGATATACCAGTACGTGAGGTCCGGAAATGGACTATCAGCGCAGTATCAGTGGAGTTCCATCAAGCGGCTGCCTGAAAAGCCCCACGAGTCATGAGTGCTGAAATACATGCTCCGGACAAGCTCTTCGAACCAACTACAATGGTCAAGACCCGTGTCCCGGGCACCACGAGCACCAACTACAAGAGTGGCGTTACCATATCATCACGCTTCCACCCACCGATTCCCGCCAAGCCCGATGATGGTCAGCGCGCCCAGTATGACAGGGGGAGTATTCATTTCCGGACCTCCAAAGAAGTCCAGCTCGCTCGAGCGGTTGGGGTATTCCACTGCGATGACATCAATGAGACCCTGGACTGAGTGTGACTGAGGATTTTGTAAGTGGTGGTCGTCAGATAATGGGATGGGAAGGTTATATCTAGGAAAGGGGGGCCAATTAAGTTGACGCGGTGGGTGGAAGGAGGTAAGGACGGTACATTTGACCGAGAGGAGGGCCTGCTGGACACGTCAGGCTCACACCGCGGAGTTTCGGGGAAAAATGGATAGCTCTGTCATACTCTAATTAGAGTGAATACAATATGAATTAAACAAAAGACAAAAACAACGAATTCCGGCTGCTAGAATATCTACCAAATCAAACAGGACTGAGGATGGCAGCGTTGTAAGGATTTGACCTTTGACGAAAGTGCAGTGGTACCGACATTTTCGCCTATCAACCATCTTTTCCAACATCGGAATTTTTCCATATTACTCTACCAATTCCGGTGCCACCTCTTGTACATGGTCCCAAATTTTCCATCTATTTCTGTAAGGAGAAACCATGCTAGTTCACTAAAAACACATGCTTCTTGAGTTGACATTGGAAGGTCCACTACTTGAAATATAGAAACAGGAGCTCATTGCTTTTATCAAATTTTAATGCTGAATACACTGCTTGCTTAGAAGCTTCCCGAGAAGCTAAAAGGGAGGTTACTGCGACCCCGGAAGGATGTTCAAGACAATGACGATACAGTACCACTGCAAATCTACTATAAGAAACAATGTACCCTGACGCACATCACGAACGGAATCATGAAATCTCGGACGAAGCACATCGACGTATGCTTCCACAACAGCTGAGACATCCAAGCTCGTGGCTTAGTCAACTACTCCTATATGCCCACGAACGACAATGCGGCTAATGCATTGTTCCTAAGCGGTCAGATCGGCCGCCCGATCACCTATAGATTCGTAGCCCGGTCAGGCCCGGTTGCCTCTGAGAGAGCCGCCCTGAGAATAATCCGGCCCGGTCAATGCTTGAAAAATCCTGGGTATCTATAGATATCTGTTGATATCTACCTTGGCAAAGGTATCGGCAGATATCAACAGATGCTTGGCGCTTAGGAGATACAAGGTACGGTGGCGGCTTCGCTGCCCTTTGGAGACGCCCAGATAGATCTCCAGCCCAGCCAACCCAGAGTTGTCATTTTTAGCAGCTCCTATGCTTCCAGATGTATATGGCTCTAACATACTCCTAGAATTCAAATTTATTAGATCATCTCTTGGCCAACTCCCGGTGATTTAAGTCCAGGTGAGTCTCTATTGTTTCTGTGGCTAGAGCACATATTGGCAACTGGGAAGATGCCGTCCACTGTGTTAATTAATTAAGTCTAATTAGGTCCTCAAGTTTTGCTGTGATCACAATGTGTTCTATACATACAATATGTATCAATAGGTCCTATTTCACTTTCCAGTTGCCAATTTAGTATATCACAAATTCTTATGGTGCTACTGTATAAAAACATACCAATAGAAATGTTAATCCACAACTACTCTCCCAATATTAGACATATTGTATATCTGAATCTAGGATGTGAAAGAGTGTATAGCTATGCACATTTGGTATGCAGGGCACTTTGTGATCAGAGTCAAACACGCAGACTTAAGTTCATCTGGTTGATACTTGCCACTATCATCCACTCAGCCTCAGAATTCTGGCCAATAAGAATCGAAAAAGACACATGTCGTTTCATTATATGAATACTGAAAACTTACATTGAGGTACTCAATAGTGGTAGATGTATTGAAGACAGTTTCTAACATCGATCAGGGCAGGAATGGTATCCATTAGCATACAAGATTAACTACTGAAGAATGTGTTTCTTTTTCTGCTCTTGATTTTTGCAAATCATGTCGACAGCCTTCGAAACATCCTGGGAAGTCAATCCACATAGTCCTGAGCAGCGGTGATCAAATGAGAGATTTTCGACAATGTTATAGGAGCTGAGGGTCTGTGTAAGAAGGGGCATGATCCCTGTCATGTAAACCAGGCCAACACCATATCGAGTCGACCCCATGGCTGACTTAATAGCTTGGAAGAACGAAACGTACGCAATGCTGAGAGGGGATTCACGCCACCTTCTTCTGCTGCGACTGAGAGAATACCAGACCTCCCAACGGTTGAACCAGTGCACTGTTTGTAAAGGGTTAACCAGTGCGGTATGTAGTTAGTTCTTGGCAGTGCAGTGCAGTGGGTGGAGGCTCACAGTGCAGTGCAGTGCAGTTTGTAAGT
>Ga0307512_10000270_pt1 | contig 74584 bp, 73 predicted proteins | sample 14_EM_MG_FD_200267 | JGI IMG/M metagenome (GOLD analysis project Ga0307512, IMG submission 200267) | Populus trichocarpa ectomycorrhiza microbial communities from riparian zone in the Pacific Northwest, United States - 14_EM | ecosystem: Host-associated > Plants > Roots > Unclassified | place... | reverse complement strand
TCTTTTTTAGAAATCGTGAGAATAGGATTTTATATGGTAGCGATAGCCGGGCTCATAACCTGTTGAAATACTGATTGCTAGAAGCTTGATTCTACTATCTAAGAGGGCCACAAGGCCATATATATACGGTACGAGCACGTACGTACTCATCTAAATGCAGAGACGGCTGGGCTCTGTCAGCCCGTCTCAGAACATCTCCATCAGCCCGTATGAGAGCCAGCCCCGTCAGCCCGTATGAGAGCCAGCCCAGTCAGCCCGTATAAGATCTATTTATGCAACACAGCTGTTACAGGTGTACTTGTGCCGGAGATATGTTAAGATCTGATACACGGTGACTGCTGCAGGGGCTAATGCCTCCTGTATATATCTCGAGTCTTTCTCCTTCTCTTTTCTCTGTACCACAGAATACACGCACACGGTTCTCCCCAACTTCCATATCGTAACATCAACTTTGTTGCATAAATAGATCTCAGCCTTCGTATAGCCGGAGATGATACCTCGTATGGGAGATTACTGTTCGGCTGATGATATTCGGCCGTCTCTATACATAGATGCGTACGCACGCATTCGTACATGGACTACCGTATATATATGCAGTGTCAATTTATTACCGTACCTTGAATGTGAGATCAGATATGGCGGGCATAAAACTGAGCTGCATATTGTTGTATCCACGTTTTCTTCATGTAAGAATACAAGAAAATGGCCTTTAAAGCTTTCTCCCACTGTGGCTGGCGACGTTTGGCACAGCTTCTAAAACGTTAACAGGCCACTTGCGTTGATTTTGCTTTTACTTAGGTGGCCAATAGCAGCGTGGAGTAAATCTCGGCTGAGCTTCTACAGTGTTTGTTTATTTGTTTGTAATCATATTGCATTCGGCCGCTGGCGGCCATGGCATATCCTGTACATATTTCCTCCCCGCTTCTTCCGTAACATAAAGAAACAAAAGCAAAGTCGCGAGTCCTCTTCCCCGTAACAAAAGAAACCGCCCTTCTGCAGTGTAACACCGAGGATGACGATCCATCACACTTGACTGCAACCTGCTTCCCCGCACCCTGCACATCGAGCCTTCAACACGATTCACATTGGAAACTATGCCCGTTCCTTTTGGTTTCTCGATTGGCGATTTTCTCGCAGCAGGCGAGCTTATACATCGGATTAATGCAGGATTGAAAAACGTCGGTGGCGCAAAGAGCGAGTACAAAAACCTGGCCAAGACCCTGGATTCTATGGGACGAGTTCTTCGCATTATGTCAATCATCTTCCAACGAGTTGAACTAGTTCAACAAATTGATAATACCTTTTTCAATAGTCTGCGACACGAGATTCGGACCTGCCAAGATTTGATGGAAGAGTTCTTAGAATCTTCAGAAAAGTATTCCAAGACTCTCCTGGCATCAACTCCTGGAATAAACTTGAAATTAGAATGGTCTAAAGTAACTTGGACTTTGTCGTATCGAAGTGAAGATGTACGGAAATTGCATGAGAATCTTCAGGCTCATTTCGCTGTCATTCAATTCTACAGCGATCAAGCTGTGTTGTATGTCTCGAATGACTTCTTCCTCCTGGATATTAAATAACTCCCATGGGATGTTTATCGCCAGCGTCGGGGAATTTCAACAAGAAGCTCTGAAAGACGGCAAGAGTATCAAGAAAATGGTCAAACATAATGAAGGTACTATTAACAGGATTGAAGCACAATTCTCAGCAAAGTACAATCAAATGGAATCCGCCTTACAACAAATGGCGACACATCTTGCGAGAGAAACCAGCCAATCTTTGAGACCCGAAATATCCACTCACGAGCAGCTGATCCAGCTTGAGGACTTTCTCGGTCGTCTGATCCTATTCCGTTAATTCTCTGTCGCACTCAAGACGTCAGCATCCATTCCCCACATCGCATCATGTCTATCTATGGCTATATACTAACAGTTCAAAGGTTTTACACGAATTATTGAAGATAATCTTCCAAAATATAACTGGAGAAACGTCAGTAATAGAAAATCAGTACGAAATCGTCACTGAGGATGGACTGCGGATCTGCGAATGGAACAGGATCGAGAAGGTCGTTCCCGGCTCTTCAATAGCCATGAATGCTTTGAGACGTGTGATTTGTACAGAGGCCGCAGACCCGCGAAAGTGCCCGAAATGCAATGTCTCAAATTCATCCGATGCGACAAGAAATGCAGTTAAATGGTGAGTCTGAACGTCATTCTATTTCCAGGTCTCTTCGGACTGATCTTCTTTCAAAGTGTCCACTGCCAGTCGGTGTTTCGGATTACTGAACAACATCGGACTCTTCAAGTACCAGTTGGAGCTCTCAGCAAACGGAGGCAGAAGATACTGCCTGACATACATGCATTGAGAAGAATTCATTATCTCCGCGAGGTTGTTGAGATGCCAAATGACAAGGAGTTTGAAAAAGCTGCAGCCACCTTAAGCGATATTTCCACTGGAGAGCCTGGAACAGATCTCATGGATCAGATGCTTCCTGCCATCTTCGCTGCGGTGTTAGCTGCGGTTCTGGAGATGTACTTTCAATCCAGAGAAACACATCAGAAGGATTCAGCAGGAGAAGAATTAGATAGAGATATCGAAAAGCCGATACCGAAGTATACAAAACTGAAGGATTCAGAACCGGCATCGAAGAACCCAGAGCTGGAACCGAAAGAACCAAAACCAGCCTACAGGAATCCTCGGTTGTGGATCGCCGGATTAGCTCATTTGTACACCGAATGGGTACAAGATCGCGAAAGGAGAGTTCAGACCAATAACCAGAACGTTAAAACGCACCGTGGGTGGAATGATTTGGATGCTGGCTTGTGGTATGAGGCGGATCAGAATACCCACGTGGCGGGTGAGGGTGGTGGGATGCCGCTCGGCATAGAAAGATAATGTAGGGTAATTTCACAGAAAGCGTTAATGATGCCCGTCTGCTAGCGCTATCCTCTCGCTCCTAGCCGCTACACACTTATGGTGTTTATGAGAGACGAGGTCGAGGGAGGAGGGGATGGGTTCACAAGCTCATGGGCCAGTCGACTGGAGAGTAGAGGAGCCGGAAGGAGATATGTGTCCCTACAGTTCATCAGGTCTAGTGGCAATGCCACGATAAATTGTGGTTGCATTTGTAGTGGCATTTGTAGTGGCATTCATCGAGAGATCTTATTGAGCTGGAGCCATGACACCCAATTTGTGAGGTCATCCGATTTACACAATATATTGTTGATATCCCACTATCCTGCCATGCTATCCTGCCATGCTATCTGGTTGTCAGGGGAATAAGATGTGGAGTCGGGTCACAGCATGTTGGAAGAACTTGGATGATTCTGTGATCCTTATCGTAATCATCATCACAATCACCTCCACCACCACCACCACCGTCATTATGACTATGGAGGCCAATAAGGTACACGAGGGTCATAACTTAAAACAAAAAACGAAGTCAAAAATTCATACCCACAACACAACCCAAGTACAATCATAGGAACTAGCCAGAGAGATCAGAATGAGAGTGCTGCCACTCTCTAGGAACAAGGTAAGTACAAAAGGTAAAAAAAAATTTAATTAAGAATTCCGGTCTCCACCACCACCACCTCCATTACCACTGTACCAGCCCTCGTCCCTGTCCGTGTACCCGTCCCCGCCCTTGTCCCTGTCCTTGTCCCCGTATGTTACTCTTGTCACCATCTACTACTCTCTGTGCAATTTCAGAGCTTGATTCAAAACTCTGAGAAAAAGGAACCTATATGTTGGGAGAAGTGGGTAATGAGGGGACAGGTAATATCTTATTCTGCTTTGTGGTGCATTGAGATCTGCGGGGTGCAGGTAATAATAATCCAGAGAATACACGTTTATTCTCGGGTGAACATTAGGATGGTGGGCAAATTGGTGATGAGCTTGTTTTCTCAGGTTGTGTACGCTGTTAAATTATTAATATTATTAATGTTGTATAAGATTAAGATAAAATCATCACATACCTTCTTTTGATATTGTGGTGTACTTGGGCATTGTTCTGCAGCAACATTACCAGATAAACAATCATTCTCCATCGGCAAAAGTGCAAATCGACTATAGACTGCGCTACGCACACACGCGCACACCTGCAGCTCATAACAAGCTTCCTGTGGTCCCCTGCGCAACGCACAGTCTATAGTCAATCATAATCGATCCATAGACATCTGCGTGGGGGATTATAGAACTATATACGGCTGGCAGTCGATAGACCTCAGTCAGTCTTTACTGCCAGCAGGTTTCGCTGGTACTGTACACTACAGATACCATCATTGAGAGCATACTTGAGTGGCCACTTGAGGGCCCACCTGAGAGCCTGCTTGAGAGCTGCGCTTGAGAGAGCCGCGCTTGAAAGCTGCACTTGAGAGAGCTGCACTTGAGAGAGCTGCACGTGAGAGAGCCGCGCTTGAGAGAGCCGCGCTTCGGAAGGAGTAGAGTTTTCCACGAGGAGCTTAAGGCCGATGGAAAACTCTAAGTTTGTGGAAGCTTTGGCCAATAGAAGGCTACAAGTCTGTGGAAGCTTTGACGTTGACATTGACGTAGCCAACCTACTTGTCTACGTGCTTCCGGTACTATCACCATCACCATCACCATCAGCCCTACAAAAATCTACCTATGTATCATAGTTATCGCACAGTCCATAGGACTTCATAGTGCCACGCGTCAAATATACTGTGGAATACCGTCCGAAAAACAGCTTCTCTATGAGTTGCGCGACGCGTAAGGTCATTTTTCCCGATGATGATAACTAAGGCGTACTTGCACATATTACCTATAGTTTCATCAAGTCTTGAATCAAATATTTGGATGTGTGCTACCACAATAGCTGAGATCTCCACGAACACAGCATAGTCAATCATTTGTGGGTATCAATACAAGAGAATATGGCAGATATTTCCTCGAAAGCACTGGAAAACCAGAATTACAAAAGTTAACAAATGCCATGGGCTTATGGTAGACAGGGCTGGAAAGCATTGATCATGGAATATATATGAAATTTGTATCGATTTGGATTTCATATATAACAGGATGGCCATTCCATATCAGGCTACAGATTGCACTCTGTCCCTGCCGAAATCAATTGGAGAATTATTTTAAGAACGTACCGGATATTTCACTTTATGGGCGTTTGGTACAATTTTTGTATATGTTCCGTACCATAGGCGACTCTTACAGTTCGCGAACTGGAGTGACCAGTTCGCGACATTTATAGTCCCACTCGCGAACTGGCGAACGTTTGCAAACCGTCTCCCATCGGCGACCTCACTACTAGCTAGTACTTCCCCCCTCTATACACATATAAAACTTGAAGACTTTAAAGTTTACAATTGACCACCCTCCGAGTTCCAGCACGAATCTATCTTGTATTCTGTATTCAGCTAGAGTGGTACTTTTAATCTAATCTATTCGCATTGATCTTTCTACTCAGAAGAGGTCTGTAGACGGGTTGAGCTTCTAGTCAGATGTAAGGTGCTACTGCATATACCCGGTATTGCTCTAGCAGTGGATACCAACCTGGGAGGTTCAGCAGTAAATGAATTTTTATTACCAATGTTACATCATAGCTATCTAAGTCTACAATCTAATTTGCAGCAGTAGACAGAACATCTGAGTTCATTTTTAAAGCATCTGCAGCGCCGTGTGTCACAGGCTTTCTTGCAGTTGCATGAGACTCCGGCTTTGTTACTGGTGAACGTCTATACTGCGGCTTGTAGGAAATGGGGTCGCAGATGGGAGTCCAGGTTGCAAACCGTCTCCGGGTTGCGATTGGGCCGGCTCCAGGTTGCTAGTCGGCACAGGTCGCGTACCGTACGGAACATATACCTTATTTGTTTTCTTGCTCCATGGAGCGTAGCAAGAGGGGTAAGTGATACTATGTGGCCTGGAATGATGTTTCCGATACAAAGGCAGTCAGCAACTTAACTTACAAGCTGCGGATTCGTAGACTCATACACGAGTTTCACTCACCACCAGCTCCGCCACTGGTATTTTCAATCCATGGACTTCTATAGACTTCCAACGAGCTTCAGGCTCTCATGTATATAAGGACAGAGCTTCTCCCTTAGATAGTTGAATAGACTTCTTCTGCTTTTCATTTGCAATAGGTTATCAGCCCAGAGTCCGCTTACTACTAAAACCCAGTGCTGGTGGAAAGTAAAAACTCGGATATGAGTCTATGAGAGCTTGTGAGTTAATTCGGCGACCTCAGGATATCGGCTACTTTCCTCTAGGCCATGTAGTAACACTAATTGTTACTATGGATACTAGAAAGACTTGTTGATTGACTGATACTTGAGGGCATGAGGTCCGTATATGTACAATCTCCCATATGTATACGTGCAAGCACTATCTGGCATGAGACGCATCACCCTAATCCTAGTACATGCCATATGCATATCCTCATACAAGCCACAATCCTCATACAAGCCTTTATTCTCATACAAGCCATCAAACGGTGGCTGAGACTTACGATCCAAGTACATATGCAACACTAATCTTCCAGGTCCTCGCGAGTGGTAATGTATAAAGCATTCAAGAGCCCTCCAGGCAGTTCATTCTTTCATTTCAAATAGAGGGGATACTTAGTAGCCATAGAGGAGGAGGTACACCTAAAAACTGTGCATAAACATCGTACTCACACAGAAGAACCAGTGTACGTGGGAAAGAAGAAGACCCTCGTTAAAATAGTCTCCGTCATTATGACGGTGCGAGCAGCGGTATAAACACAAACTCTCCTCATTTGCTAAGTCCCCGGTACTTAAGCAATTTGATTGTTGAAATACTGATTGCTAGAAGCTTAATTGTACTTTCTAAGAGGGCCACAAGGCCATATATATACGGTACGAACACGTACGTACTCATCTAAATGTAGAGACGGCTGAGCTCCGTCAGCCCGTATCAGAGCCAGCCCAGTCAGCCCGTATGGGAGCTGAGATCTATTTATGCAACATTGATGGCGTGGTCCTGGGCGAGTGAGACTAAATGACCAAAGAGACTAGTCGGCCCGGGCGTATCTCACATCGCGTCTCGTCTCGTCTCCTATGCACCATTATTTAGGATCTCAGTTCGTCCTAGCCTCCTGAACAGTTCTACATCCCAAATTTCAGAAAATTAGATTACCACGATGCACAAAGTGGTCCAAGCTTCTACGAGTTCTACAGCTCGAAAATATGGATCGAGTGTGACAGCAGAAGAGAACTCGAAGCGTTAACAGAGCACACTAGTGTGGCGTGACAACGACGTGAGGCCAGAATTAGATTTGTGTAAAGTTAAGCGCCCGTGTAACCTGTCGCACGTATCCGCAGGGTATGTATGACGCAATACAGGCACCCCGCAAACACGCGGGGTAAACCTCATCTCTTTACCATACCACAAACCAGCTCCACAACCAAAACCACCTCAGCCTCACCACCATGTCCGTCCCCGTTCCCCTCCGTAAACTCGGCCACAACGGCCCGCTCGTATCCAGCATCGGTATTCCCCTTGACCTTCCATCCTTACCACCTACTTACCATGTAGGCTATGGCACAATGGGCCTCTCGATAGCCTACGGCGCCGTCCCCACCTCCGACTCCACACGGCACCACGTCCTCTCCCACTGCATCTCCTTGGGGTGCACGCACATAGACACCGCCAACGTCTACGGTGACTCCGAGTTGCTAATCGGGCGGTGGCTTTCCGCCAACCCCTCAATCCGCGCACAAATCTTCCTCGCGACAAAGTTCGGGATCACCACAGACCCGCTCACCGGCGAAGTCACCGCGCGCGGAAACAAGGACTACGTGCACTCCTGCCTCACCAGTAGCTTCCAAAGGCTCGGGGTTTCTGTGATCGACCTGGTCTATGTGCACCGCATCGACAAGACCATTCCGATCGAGGAAACTGTGGGGGCGCTGAAGGAGTACGTCGATGCCGGGAAGGTACGGTACATCGGACTTTCTGAAGCCTCCGCCGCCACAATCCGAAGGGCACACAAGGTCCACCCCATCTCCGCGGTGCAGGTAGAGTTCTCGCCGTTTGCGCGCGAGATCGAAGGGAATGGGGTTCTTGCAGCGTGTAGAGAGCTGGGGATCGCGGTGGTGGCGTACTCCCCGCTGGGGAGGGGGTTGTTGACGGGACAGTATACGTCGCGCGAAGATTTTGAGGAGGGGGATATGAGACGGTCTATGGTACCCTCCGCCCTACCCCCTCTCTGTAAGTGTGGCTAATGGTGGGTAGCCGAGGTTCTCGGATGAGAATTTTCCAAAGAATTTGCAGCTTGTTGAGCGAATTACGGAGATGGCGGCGAGGAAAGGGTGCACGCCCGGACAGTTGACGTTGGCGTGGATATTGGCGCAGGGAGAGGACTTTTTTGTGATCCCGGGGACGAAGAGGATTGCGATGCTGGAGGTTTGTGCGGGATCCTGGTGTGGGAGGGTTGCGGCTAACAAGTTGTAGGAAAATATTGGCGCTGCGCAGGTGCAGTTGACGGAGGAGGAGGTGGCGGAGATAAGGAAGTATTCCGATGAGTGTGAGCCGGCCGGGGAAAGGTCGTGGAAACCGCATTTGGTTTATGCGGATTCGGCGCCACTGGAAACGATTGCGGAGAAGAGTGAGACTCCGGATTTGCTGGGATAGGATTGTGTATATAACCCTTGGGATGTGCCACGAAGATGTATTGCAGTGTCAATTCATTCTTTAGTATGAATCAGCCTAGGTGTGAGAGCTTCATCTGGCTACCACTAGAGTTGTAGCTTGTATCATGCCTTCGTACCCGTGGGTAGCGAGGGTTTACGTCCGTAGACACAAAGCGTGGGCAGGAATTGACTGAGCAGCTTGTCCGAAGCTTTCTTCCGTAGAATACATGAGACGAAAATGTTCCAGCAATCCAGAAACTATTGGCTTTTCTATTTCCAGAACTGAGCTTCGGTTAGTCAGTACTTTGCTTTCCCGCGGCCGGAGAAGGGGTTAATAATACTTAGCAACCCTATCTGAGAGGGCCGGATTTGAAAGGAACAATGCCAATACGGAACGTTAACGAGCTGAGAATCCCACTTGAAATACTAACGAGGAAGTTACCAACTCATTAGAATAGAGTAAAGTTCCAACTACAACTGTTGCTCACCAGGAACAACTCAAAAAGCGCTTTCACCAGTAATCGCTCGTCTTTTATCTTCTAGCGCGTAATAGGTGGTCTAAACTCGAAGGTTTCATTTCATGGCTGCTGCAGTTTGCAGACTATGATAATTCAAGTGGATAATGCTTTTAGACTTGTTATTTGGAGTTGTCATTGCTGACAGGAGGATGGACAGGAGGATGTTGGTGCTGAACGACGTACGCCTGTTCTGCCAACTCTAGAGCGTATTTAGTTCACCGAGTAGATTATAATCACTATCCAAGCGGCCTAGTTGGTAGTTCCAACCTCTTTTCACTCCGGGCTGATGCTCGAGGGGTGACGGAGTCTCAACCCTTTTAGTCTATTTGGCACCTCGTTCTTCAGAGTCCTAGATAAGTAAGGTTGTTGATAGATCGCTGGTAATTTGTGCTGTTGGTGAACTTGGCCAATCAGTTAACCGGTATACAAACTAGAATCCTTAGCCAGAGGGATAGTTGGCCATTTGCAACAGGGGCCTTCACTTCTCAATAAACGGTCGTTTATTCGAGGTCGTTTATCGAAAACCGGAACTCATAAAACGATCGAATAAATACTGATATTCGCTATTTAATGCCTACTCTAGAGGTCTGTTTCCAATGTTTATCCGAGAACCTTACCGCTGTAGCTCTAAATAAGTTGTTGTTGTAGAAATCTAATGAGTAGGGTACTCCACCTCCCAACAACTAAACTCCAATTTTTTTAGCTGCAGTTCGCAGTTTATACAGGACACAATAACCGTTTATTTATCGTGGGGGGTTCACACATACCCTGGTTGTAAGCACCGTTTGTTCAGAACCCGTACTTGTGAGAGAATTCTAGAAGTGAAGGCCCCAAATTGGCATATAGATCGACTAATTGACCAAGTGGACCTGTTAGCCAATAGGAGAATTAGCGTATATACAGGCCGGAATATTGGCATAGTTGCAATCCTCCTAACTGCGGTGGTATTGGTTGCCCCCAATTTTAATATGAGCAGTCTATTATCAAATTTGGACCTTAGTTCCCCGCACGGTGTGCTCAGTATTGTGGTGTTAAATTAGACAAAAACGTCACCATGGCAGATATGGAACCAATGAGGTGATGACACAAATGCGAACAGGATGTACTCGAGCACATATAACACATGATGTGGCTACGGTGCTCTCTACGGGAGTCTTGCTGTCCACCTGATTCACTGCCTACCAAGCTATATATCTCACCGCACCCACCCGTCTAGACGTGGTGTCCCCTCAAGATCTTCAGTCTCTTCGCGAATCGAATCTGTGAACCGTCCGAAGGTTAGGGTTGTCCTACTGCCCTTCTTGAATCCCTGCCATTTTTATATACGACTGCAACAACGATGTCAGATCCGTTGTCAATTGCAGCATCGGTAGCAGGACTTCTGTCTCTTGCCGGAACTGCTTCTAAGTCGATCTTCCAATTCATATCCTCCATCGCCGACGCTCCTGAGCAAGCGCGGCACCTAACGCGGGAGCTATATGCACTGAACGTAGCTCTGGGTCAAGTGCAAGGAAGCCTTTTAGATCCGAGGTTTTCCACAGAAAATGACGACAGTAGCGATATTAGCATGTTACACGAATGTCTCGCAAGCTGTACAACGGTATTTTCCGAGCTGGAAAACCGGCTGCGCAACGCTGGTCTGACTGAAGAGTCCCTGGGATCTCGCTCGGTCGGAAGCTTCCAACGCGGGTGGAAGTCTGTCAAGTGGTCTTTTACGGATGATGAATTAAGAGAACTACTGCGTAGAGTGGAGGCGGAGAAGGCTACGCTAGGATTAATTAACAATGCCTTCACAGCGTACGTAGATCTGCGAAGTATGTTGATTTGGAACTTACTGATTCCTATATGCAAATTTAGCAAGCTCACGGCGGGAATTCTTGGAAGCCTCAAGGAAACCGAAACACAAATGCGACGGATGAATCGCAAGCTGAAGAATGTTCAGGTCATCCTAGAATGGGTAGCGCAGAAATCATGTCAACAAAACACTGATCACAATCAAGGATCATCTACGCCTATGATTTTTTCCCCCGACGACATTCTTGAATCATCCGTTGTTACTGCTTCGACTTCTTACGAACCAGGTGAACTGGCAAATTTGTTGCAGCCCACAAGTTCCGTTTTGAGTCTCACCCTTGAAACGAATCTTGATGACACAGTAACGGTCCAATGGAGTCCAGCTGAAGCAGCTGCTCCGCTGCGGTCCTCAGCAGCAGAAATACGGCTAGGTACTCCTCAGCGGAGCACGGATAACGGGTCAAGTCTGTTTGATTCTACCGAAATTATTTCAATGCTGCAGTCTCGGCGCTTTGGCACGCTTGACGTATTGGAAAAGATAAACAAGTATGCGACCATCATGGATACTGTGGTTCAATATTCACCTTTGTTTACTTCTCTGGCCTGGGGTGTGAGTCAACTCCACAAATCCAATGTTTGTTACATTATAAACTAACGACCATAGTCTCTCAAACGCATTGCTCTAGTTACACAGGGTAACGAAAGATACATTACTGATGTCTCAGCGCTGCAGGACAGACTTCAAAACGTAACGAGAATTTCAGACAATCTTTCAAACGAGGGGTTTGCCGTGCAAAGAAATGATATGGAGCTGGCCTGTAGGGATTATTACGAATATTTGCAACGTTTTTTCAGTAAAAAGGCTGGTGAGAAGTCTCTTTTTGCATCTGTACAACCTCTTACACATTTTTCAGGCATCCGTGATGTCGTGAAGTCACACATGTCACCATCAGATGAGTATGAGAAACGGAAAAAAGCCGCATTTGATGCAGTCACATCATTCGAATCTTTTACAAACGCTATATTTATGGTGGAGTCGATAAGATATCAGAAGGAGCAAGCAGCAGCCAGCCGGGACCAGATGGAACTGCACAGAAAAATCGATATGCTTTCGGAAAAGATATCTAGGCTTGAAACATCTAAACACGAGGGTAACACTGGGAACGAAGAAGCTGAATTTTAATCTCAGGATAGCTATGCTAAGGTGAGATACCAGGTTCTCTTATATATCCCATGAACCATAACCTTCTAATAAAAATAGCTGTCTGTTGTGAATCAGTAGGAATGACGCCCATATTGGCCCAAATCCCAATGTCTGTTGTTTTTGCGAAAGAAGAATGTACCCAGGCTTTGATGGACTTTTGTTCTTCACAGATGTGGGCAAGTTAGCGGGGTGGAGGAGGAGGCGGAGAACTCAGAGGACGAGGAGTAGAGTCCTGAGGGGATGAAAAAGTTTTGACGTTGTTTTTGGGGATATCTTTCTTTTGTTGGGGTTCAGTGAGGATCGCGACTTTGCTTTTTTCTTTTGTGAATTAAGAAGCGGTATAGAAGGGAGGAATATGTATGTCATAGTCGCAAGCGACCAAATACAATATGACTACAACAAACAAAACGCCCATATTGGCAACACAACGGAACGGCATAATCACTACTGCATCTCAGAATTTCTCAAGTTTCCTGTTTTTCCCATTATACTGCAACGAGCGCTCGAGGGCGAGGCTTCGGATGGGCTTCCAATTGTGACGACTTTCAGTTATTCATGATGTTGCACAGCCAAAAGAGGTTTAGTGCGGCCAATCCGCAGCTTATTGTGGAGTACATACTTAAGTACCTAGATTAGACGAGTCTTCGGTTTCGAGTTCAGCCTCTCTACAATCATCAAACACTCATACCTTATAGAAAATCCGTAAGAAACTGAGAAGAGCATGTGAGGGTAACAGGCCCAGTATCATACACATGATTGTTATCATTGCTGTGAATATCCTACCAATGATTCTGCAACTTAGCTGAGAGATGATGACTGTATGAACCTCACGAGTGCTATAGTCATGATATCATTATCAACATAACCTAGAATATGCTGTGACCAAACTTGTGGTGGTGGCAAAAGTGGTTGCTAGCATGTGCTCACCACTGTAGTTATTGACATTTCAAATATTCACCTTAGTACTCAAGATCTCATGATGTTTTTTAAGCTAACACCTATGGTGTTGGAGTTTCCGCTAAGCAGTGCCGCTACACCTGTGGGAGATATTATCTTGGGGACATCACAATTCCGACTCAGTTTTTGAAGGATGATATTTTTTTGCTCTCCCTGGAAATTCAGATGTTAACGTTGTGGTTGCGTGTGCCAGTGCGTCTGAAAAAAGGTCTTTCATTACCCGTAACTTACAGTAGGCAAAATGGTCTACAGTAGAGTCCGGTAACAGCCATAACACCATATAATGGAATCCGCCCCAAGCCCATTACCGGTAACACAGATATCATACCTGTAACGCAGCACTTTCTTACAGAAGTAGCCTTGATTTACGGTCACACTTGACTCTTGATTCACAAATTTATTGCGAACGCTAACTATATATAAATCTAGACAGGGCAGATCATGGGTGCACATGGAGACGGGCTGGCTGGAGGCTGGCTGGCTGGACACGATCTGGATGTACTAGCTGGAGACAATCGAGATGTGCTGGCTGCTATATTCTTAAAAAGGGGTTGCTAGTGAGCAGCCAGTATGAAATATTTCACTCGTTCTAGAAGTGGGTATTGTATATGGTAACACCCCCGTAACACTCCCGTAACACTCCCATATCGGCCGGGGGCCGAATATGTGGTAGCTTGTGGTAGCTTGTAGTGCTGTAGCGGTAATGGTAATGGTCATAACATATCTCGGTTACGGTAGCGCGGGAGCTTTTCCCGAATTGTAGCTTGTCAGCAATTATGATCGTACCTAATGTTGTGACCACTATACTTGTGTACCACGGTACTACTACCTCATAGGCGCAGGTGGAGATGGTGATGGATTACTACTAAGTAGCAGGGGCTGCAACGCTTAAGTTATGTAGGTACTAAGTACCCACTAGTAAGTGACTGTATGTCCGCTCTTGCCGCAGCTTCCGCTGCCGGTAGTGATCACAAGCTGTGGCTTACATGTGTTGATGATAGATTGGTTATCATACAAACAGATTATCTCATAGGACCCTGTCAAATTACGTGTTGTGATATCTCACTAGACTTGTGGACGTTAAGTGCCAGTTAGATGTTAGTGATTGTCACTCAGCGATGAGGTTCATGTGAAGTGCATGTAATCATCACAGTTTTCTACGGATTTTCTATAAAGTAATCTTCTCTTTTCTCTTTCATTGTTTCTATTGACTTTTATTATCCAGATCGCGCGGGATTTTAGTTGTTATAACACCTTTTTTTTTAATTTTTGAGGGCTTTGATTCAAATTTTAAGGTATTTCCTAGTAGTCTCCAACGATCTGAGAGTGATCTGGAACTTCGCTGACCCTAGTCATGCAAGCTTGGAACGGCTTTGGGAGGTATCAGCTTTGAGAACAATGCAGACCCCAAAATGAAAAGGGCTCTGAGGAAGTGTAATTCCTCTTGCAAATTTAGTGTAGCAAGAGGAGATTCGACTCATAGTGCCTCGCAGTGCCTTGGCAAATGTGCTGTTTATTACTACCATATGGCGCTCTGTGATACGCTACGTCTGAAGCTTTCGCGCTCACTACGGAATATATGTTCGTGTTAAAGAATTGTTTTGCGGCACGCAAGTGCAACCTCAAAGGAGAACACGAAAAACTCAGCTGATCGACGGTCCATCATCGGTCGCACTACAGCGGAGAAAAGCCATAGTGTTTAGATTCTAAGTTTCACTCTCTGCAACAAAACAGTCATCTATCACCCACGGAGTCCCGAAGTTAAAATCATGCCCAATAGATTTGACGCATTTAGAAATTTGCTATGACGCCAGACATGATACGGTACTTCATATTACATTGTATTGCATTACAGCGCGACCTAGCTAGAGGGGGCATGCTTAGTTTTGTTGTATTGCAATATTAGCGTCAAATGGGCTATCACATTACCGGTCATGCCTCGTTGCACTGGTTGGTACTGCAGAGAATTGTGGATCACCAAGATTCCCAAATAGATTACTTCAATACATGATTATCATAGCCAACAAAAATGCCCAAAAAATATCCTAAAAAGCTGTCAGCTGATTGCGGCGGTACGGTCTGAGAAAGGTTATGCTTCTTTGAGAAGCCGCTACCTGTGTGTTCAACGATCGTTGGAACAAGGTATATTCGTGACTTTGGGGGTAAAGAGCTGGATGAGCCGGGCTGCGGTGGATTCATATTGTTTCTTGTAGACCGCCTGTCTCAATGCTTCTTGTTCGTCATTGTCATCAACTACAATTTGGGCGCCCTTTTCGAGCAGCAGTTGAACTATGCTGGAATGCCCGTTCTGAGCGGCGTGATGGAGAGCTGTCAAACTGCTCTTATCGCTTTCATTGATGTCAGAGCCGGAGCCGGAGTTACTATAATAACCGAGTAACACCTGGGCCACGGCATAATGCCCCTTCTGAGCCGAATACATCAACGGTGTTCGTCCTTCGTCACCCACCGAGTCAGCTCTCACCACATCGATGCACCTCATTCAACTTGAAGCTTAAGTACATCCCCACTCCATACTCAGCTGTCAGCGACAAAGGAATTTATACCTGAGTTATCCCCCGAGTAAGTATCCGCACCATAAGTTCGTAGCATCTGCACCGCTCTATCATGTGCGTTCTCTGCGGCCCACGACACTGACGTCCGCCCGCCTTTATCTTTGGCGTTGATCATCTGCGCTCTAGGACCCTGCGCACTATGATAATATCTATAATTGTCCCACATATCCCCTCCATACGTGTCCGCCAGTGACTTGATTGTATTCGGTAATCCGCACCGACTAAGGAAATGTATTGGCTTCTGGCCTCCATGATCCTGTCCATTATGAGTAGTACTTGTCGGCGAAAAGAGCACTCGGGACATAGGATCAAAGATTTTATTTGACAACAACGCCAAAGCTTTTTGAAGCAACACATTATCTGTTTCGCCAGATAGTCTCCAGTGATGGCCCCAGTTTCGAGCTGCATAATCGAATAAGTGGTTGATTTGGACGTCACCTTCACTGGAGCAGACTCCGCTTTGAACAACGTCCAAGGACAAATAGTTCAAACATGCACTTGCAAGCTTGTAGTGTGCGGAGGCCGCCGTCATGTTTAAAGACTCAAGGTATTTTTCGACGCTAGAATTTAGTAGGCGGATTGCCCGTGTCTCGTCGAAAACGACGAGACCCCCACAAAGATTGTTTATTGTAGCTGGGTCCACGAGAGCGTTGTCATCAACCTCTGAATCTCCACCTTCAAATGCAAGCGCTAACTGCAGTCCGGATATATGCAGAGGGCGGGTTGCATCAGCAACCAAAGAGAGTGTATCTAGGACAATCTTTTTTTGAGTAGGCTCTAGTCGATTTATCCTTTCCATTTCTAATATGTATGCGGCACTCAGCTCTTTTAAATTGTCATGTCTGTGTAATGCATCCTTTTTCATCTTCGGCGTGGGGTGGAGGAGAATATGATTGATTTGAGAGTCCACAAATAAGAACCTGGACCATGTAAGTGCTCAGAAACTCGAATAAGTTATGCTTTTAGCCACGGTACTGCACTCACATCCCTTGGGCCCTCTGGAGGAGGACCTCAACAATCTCATTGGCAAATTCCGGGCTGATTATAACCCCTTGAGTAATCTTCTGGTTAATTTTGGTCCTAATCACTGCCGTCATATCCTCCTGGTCTGCTGAAATCTTCAATTTCAAAGCCGTTTTAAAATAGTAGCAAATATCCATAGGATGTGGCCGGCTAGAAACAAGAACCTTGAATTGCCCAGGTATCCGCGCCTCTGATAGATGTTTGATGAAAGAGAAGATCTTCTTCCTCTGTGTCTCATCGCATTCTTCGAGCGCATCGAGGATTATATAGACGTGCTCAAACTCCTGGGCGGCCGAAATGATGCTAGCTTGCATATCTAACAGTGTCAGGCTTTTGACCTCCGTCACGTGGGATTCATGTAAGCTTTCGACGACTGAATCACAAGCTGGTCTTCGATGCTCTAAAATTTGCTTTAGAAGGGCGGCTACGATATTTTCTGGAGTCTGAACTATGCCGTCTCTCCGATGGCAGTAGGCATACGCCACGGCACTATTACCGCTTGGGTATTCGAATCGATTCACGAGATCATCAATGATGATTGATCTAGCAAACTTCAGCATGGAAACGGCGTAGTACCTCTAGCAGGTGGGATCCAAACGTGAGAAAAGTTTTCCCAGCTCCCACTTTTCAGTTCAAAGTTGCTGTCAGCCCGTAGTCAATTCTACTGCAGCACTAAATATTGGGCTTACAAGTTCCATGACACCACAGCACAGTTGCCGATCCTTGCAACCACTCCTGATACGACTTCGTTTTAAAGAGCCATCCCCCAGTTTCTGGATGTCTCTTATGTCGAATATCCTCGTGTCTCGCTTCGTGATCGACTGGTGATGATAGTAAACTCAGGACTTCCTTTCGTTGACTACGGCTAGCTGAATGCTCTTTAGTATGTTCTACTCTCTCCACCCCCAGGATAGAGAAAGGTGGAGACTCACTCGTCCATTTCCCCCCCTTCTCCCGGCCCGCTGTCTTCTGCTTTGGATACTTCAGAGGTTTGGCAGTCCCAACGCCACCTGACTTCACCCCTAGTCTCTCTGGAGTATCGCCTGAACCCAAGGACTCGGATGTGTCTATGTAGCAAAGATGTTAGCGGGGGTATCTCCTCTGAGTATACTGACGCTTTACGAAGGTCAGCATCGACAATACCTTCTGAGGCAGAGCTAGATATTTCAGGGCCGTTCCGGTATCGTAGATGTCGGGGAAGTGGAAGCACCTGAGTCGCATCATAGTAAGTTTGAGGTTGGTTTGGACCTCGCGGCCTGTTCGGGGAGTTGTAGAACGTACAGCAGCAACGGAGCCTTTCGTTTTGGAATCATCCTGCATAGGGGTGCCAGTATTTGTACCTTTGTTCCTTGATAGCGCTTCCGAGGGATTCCGGGAGTCCTGTCCATGCAATGAAGTCAGCTCTATAGATACAATCCAGTATAAATTCAATGCTTGAATTCCCCATCGAAACAACGGCCAGGAAGCAAGAGAATATAGCTATAATTGGAGGGCTGTGACGATGAACACCAAGAGTTTTAGTTTCTCCAGTGTTAAGCTCTTCAACAACCATACCAAGCAACGACGCAGATAGACTGAGTGGGACAAAGACGAATTGAAGGTATAAGAATAGCCGCAAATCGCTGGCATCCCTTGCCTCTTTGAGTGACATTTACTAACCTGATCCTGTAATAAATATTCGTAAGACTTCTTCAAAATCTCAAGTTCCCGGGCGAAGTGCTCGAAATCAGCAACAAGACCCTCCAAATTAAAAATGCAAGGATCCACCAGACTATCAATGTTGCTCGCGACCTTGCGATGTCGCTTCAGATTGTCTAGAGTTGAATTTATGTATCTCAGATGCAGGCCATATTCCTTCGCAAGAATTCTGACATTTTCCTGATTGGTTGCATTACCAGATTCCGCAGTTTTTGCAAACAGTTCAACCTGAGCATTCCATTGTCGGTGACAGAGCTCGAGATGGCAAGAGAATGCCAATGACAGAGCTCTTGCGTAAATCCAGATTAATTTCCCCGGATCTGAGATGATTTCAATGCATTCAGCAGGGCCAAATTCTCGTAGTGCAGCCTCAAAATGCTGGTAGACGGCCTGCTTTTCTCGTTGTCCATCAGAGGCTAGATCATCCGGCCGAAGAATTTGATCGGATGCTAAAACGAGAGGATTAAAATCAATACCCAGACAATTGTCTTCAGCAGCCAGTATCAGTACTAAAATAATTAGTGTTGAAATCTCTGGCAATTATTCCACTGAAGCACCCACCGTTTCGACCAGTGTTTATCTTGAATTTCTTCGCTCCAGTATCAGTGGTTTCGCCAGTAGGTATATAACTAGGATCAACAATGGCTGATAAATGGTTGGCTTGATTCACAGCAATCCTCAGCTCCGTCCGATCTGGCGTCTCCAAGAAGCAAGATTTCCGCCACAAAGGTATTTCAGTCCGTGGTCGGTAGGCCAAATGAGCGCGTTCATCCAAATGTCTCATGAGCATCTCTGGGCTTAGATCCAGGTTTAGACCGACGTGTTTTAATGCATCTGGATCGGGAAGACAAGAGTTGTGCCCTTGAATAGGATGCTTAACCTCTTTCCCATCTATCATCAGCTGTCTTCCAGCACTTTGTGGCCGAGTCAGGATTGGAATGCGGGCTTCAGAGCAGTCATTTGAGTTGTCAATATTGACCTGGGAAAGTTGCTGATAAAGTCAATACGTATTTCTGCCACTGCTTGCTTGAATCATACACACCGTCTGTCTCGCGGTATCACTGACACCACTGACGCTTGTAACAAACACCAGCCGGACGTGAGTTAGTTCATCCCGCTTAGAGAGGGCATCGGGTAGACGGTTGAAGTCGGCACTGGTGTCGAAGTTGCTAATTGATAGATGAGGAGATCCAACGGAAAAGTCTGCGATGATAACGCGAGTACTGCCTTGAAGAACCGGTTTCAAGCGCTGGGAAATGAAATCGTGGTTGCGATCAAGATATTGGACAAGCCATTGGTACTCCTGGTTATGGGTTGCAAAGTTTGCGACTCGCTCAAGATAACTGGTTTTATCCGCTTCAGCCATCTTTGCAAATGTGATGCTCGGTGACGACCGCTGTTAAGGTGCGAGTCGTCGTATTTAAGCTTCGTGAAGGCAAACTTTCTTATCTCATTTCTCGTTGGGATTGCACGCGGTAAAATATATATCCAATCAGCTTTAGCTATGGTCACACCATTTCTGCATATTGCATAATCTGCGGGTGAGGGATTATAGCGGAATCAGGATTGAGGACATGAATTTTCAATGCTGTTTGGTCCAAAGAAACTGCAAGAGTCCCATTCATTCGGTAACCAATAAGTTGGTAGGTTGGGAGGAATCGCCTTGATTTAGCCTTCAGGTCGGAAATGCGGGATAGCAAACAAAGCCGGTAGCCAATCTAATACGCATATAGATGTCTATGTCTAAGTGACTGTTATTAGGTCTAAATAAGCCCTAAATGTCGATTATAGTTAAAGAACGAGCTACAATAACATATTTATGCCACGGGTAAGACGAGTGATAGTTAGTAATGAGGAGACTCAATTTACTCGCTTGCAGGTAACGTCAAATGCGAAAGCGAGAAATGTGGTAAGTGTAGTGGGTGGGGGTAAGTGGAAATGGGAAGAAGATGACCATGAAGAGCAGAGCAGATCTAGACGTAAATAAGATCGGCAACACGGCACGGCCAACTAACACAACCGAACCTCTTTACTCGCGAACTGCAACAAAATGATACCCCAACCCTCTTGAGTACGCATGTGACCGGTGACGTTCGTTGTTCATCTGTCGGCACAGAATATTCGCGTTTTTGAAGCCATTCTCCGACGTCTTTTTAGTGTTAGAAAACGTACTAGCTTGTTCTAAAGTTCTTCCTCCCCAAACACGATAAACCCTTCCGAACATCAGCTTATTCCCTTTTTTCATCAGGCTCTCAATCCTGGCATATCATTGCTTCACGAGTGAAATCCCATGACTCCGCTCACTCGGACGTTACGCAATCTTCATGAATTCTTACTCGATGCACCAGAATCACTACCATTTGTCCAAACCATTAATTATTGAAAACACCCGAAACCTTAGGTCCGAAGGTCCGACTACCTGCCGTTGCAATACTATCTCCAGAAAGTTTCCTGTGTTTTGAAAGACTCCTATATTCATGCAAAACCTATGGAAACAGGACTCGACATCTTCAAGATAACTAACCAGCAGCAATCAAGCTCCCATGCACACCCAGATTCATGTCGCAAGAGTTAGGGTCGCCACCCCACTAGTCACGGCCAGGTCTTCTTCTGGCTCCACATTTTGTGTCACTGCCTTCTTCCTATTCCACTTCTTCTTCTTTTTCTTCTTATTCTTCTCTCCCCCTGGTTGGTCCCCCTGCCCACCCTCTCCTCTTTGTTTGTTCGGGTTCTTCAATACCTCGGCCCGATACGTTCCAATTCCCCTCAACACAAACTTCAACGCCCCCATTTTCGCCCGCTCACTGGGGTATATCTTTCTCGGATCGCTCTTGTAGGAGTACTTGCTGAGGTCTTTCTCCGTCGCGAAGAATCTCAGTGGCTGGTGCTTTGGGCAACCGCGGCGGACATACTCGAGGAGGTCGAAGATATTCGTATTTATATCTTTCACTGCCTGCACGCACACACATTAACCAACCGCCACCAACAGGAATACCATTCGGACACGACATACCTCCTGACACTCTTCAGCCGTCGATGGCGGCTCTCCCTCAAATCCAAGCACCTTGCACAGAAACTGCCATCCTTCAATATCATCATCATCCCTTCCAAACGTCTCATTGAAATCCACCCTGACAGCAGTAAAGAACCCTTCCCTGGCATCGATCCACTCAGGGCTGATCCATCTCCACCCCAGCTCCCTCCGCAACCGGTGTAATTCCACCTCATGATTATTCTGAGGATTGTGGTCAAATCCCACCTCTCTATACCCCTCAAAGAAATCCAGCACTTCGGAACCAAACTCTTTCTGAAACACCTTATTGAACTCCTCTCTAGCCTCCTGGTACGGGGTGCTATCAGAGCTCCATTGCCAATACTCAGAGAGGCGCCCGAATTCGTGCTCTGGACTGGCGCTCGGATCGTAGGAAGGCAACTGGTGTGTCTCGACGAAGAAGTGATGTACTGGAGATTGTGATTCTGCGACCAGAGCGACCAGAAAGGCTCGTCGATACTGTTTATACTGTCTTTCGTCCGGATTCAAGTTGAGCGAGGTATACAGCCGCTCGAACTCGTCCGTCGGCGTGGCGAAGCGATCGTGTTCGAAATCGGGGAATTGAGCGAAGAAGGACTCCATGGTAATGGAGTCTGGTTAGATGGATAGTTTGGGCTTAAATGGGGGGGTTGTTGATCACCGATATAGTGGATGTGCAGCTGTGAGTCTTAAGATTATTATTTTTAGTTGTTTGGAACGGCCGTCCAATTGGGTTCACGGGTAACATCCGAACCGGCAGCAGATTCGGGAAGGCTGAAAGCAAAAACAAACCATATACCTGAGGCCACGTCCGACACAATCTGTCCGCAGATGCAGGATAGGTTTTTCGGCGGTAAACATTCCAGAAAGGAAGGTGTTACGCTGTCGAATCGGAATCAATGGCTCTTGTTGCCTGAACCCAAAGTCCGAGGTTCGTCCGGCGTTACGTTTGGATCGAGTCTTGGCGTGAATGATCGTGAGAAATTGCGCATGCGTAGTTCCCACGATGTTACACCGAGGCAAGGAAGAGTGGGGGATTCTCCATACTTAAAGCCGAATTTCCTCCACGCCTTCTAAAATCTTAGCTGAAATTTAGGGTACAACTTTTAGGACTTCAAACGCTTGGTAATATACCAACTCACGATTTACAGGATTCGAACTTGAATGCACCGTACGGGTTTCCAGAAATGTGTGGAGTTGATGTTGCTCGACTAACCTGCGCTGGTTGCTGTGCAATGCTGAGCTATACAACGTTACCGGTATTCCGAGGTAGATAATACTAACGGGAGAAAATACCAGGTTATCATATGTAGCGTTCCACGTTGCTTGAATACCTAGCTCAGTCACTAACCAAGCGCATAATAATCGAGAATGAAATCAAAACAGTTAATCCTTAGTCTCTAGCTCAGAATTTATAGGATATGAGAATATTTCTTACGAAGAGAAACACTGAAACTAAAAGCAATCGCACTTGGAGTTCAGTTTTGCAAATCTGGTTACTGACCGAGTCAATCGTGGTTATGCTCAGTCATAATCTAACGACTGCATGCACATGATCATACTATTTTTGTCAATGGCGCAAGATACCAGCATGAGAATAACAGCATATGGATACATCACAGTGGTAAGCTCAAGCACGAGTGGTTCCTCCAGCGCTGTTGTCGGTCCGATAGAAACAAAGTATCTTTCATGAAGACAGTTGTGGAAGGTGTTTGCGAAACGAGAACGTTGCAACTTGCCGTCACTTGGACTGTGCGACTGAATGCTCCGTTGTTTTGATGCACCTTTTCTGCCGGCACGGGCCGTAATAACTTAGGGATGGATTTATACGCTTGAATATTTCATTAAAAAAATCCTGCATCTACATTCAACATTACAGACAAGATCTAACAAGTTACGGCTCCGCAGTAACCCAAACAGCCAGAGCTATCACTGCGGGTATCAGTGCAAGAATCGCCATCGACATGTTCATACCAACATCTGCACGACCAGAACAGAGTCCGACAATAATTCCAACTACAGGCGAGGCACAAAGGAAACCGAAAAGGATCCAGAATATACACCACCGGTTGATGACTTGCTTCAGCACAATGATTGAAGTTTGGTTTGTTGATAGAAGTGCGGTGATGCAGCCAGAGGAGGAACATTTCACTAGTCGTTGGTAATGGCGGGCTATGAATTCTGGTGTATCGCGTAGTATCTCGGGGTCGCGGAAGGCATTCGTGAGGACACGGTTCGGGTTGTTATTTCGTAGATGAGCGTCGGCCGGAAGTTGTTGGAGCTCAATATCGTCCTTCAGATTCACGGTCAGAATGGAAGAATACAAGACAGTAGAGTAGGTAGACTGAATGGGAAAGCACGGGCACCATACTAATTCGGCTATCGCTGTCTCAACGATGACAGACACAATGTGTGTAACATGAAGCAACCATAGGATCCGGGAGTAACACAAGACTTCCGTCCGGTACTTTTCCTTGGTGTTCGACAGTATAATCTCGCCAGTGTCATGAGCGAAGACGTTAATTTCGTATAAAAGACGGCGGCCGTTGAGTGTTTGGATCACAAAGCTCCATTTACAGTTTACAGGTGGAGGCGTCTCCACACGCTGCAGTATGTCGGTATTGTCTGCCGTAGTTTTCATAGGGATTGTCACAGATATGCGGTATTGAGGAAGTGGAGTATTGAGGAAGTGGAGATGAAGTTTGGGCCCGCAGCCAGTATGAAGGAAGTAGATCAAGGGAGATAGAATTGATAAAGGTAAGTTTGTTTGGTCTCGCTGCGAGACCGAGAGTTCTTATATGATGCATTTACGGCTTGGAGCACCGAAGGTCGCGGGGCGAAGCAGATAGAAAAAGCGAAGAAAGCAAGAAAACGAAGAAACCGAAGGTGGACGAAAGTGGAGGGCGAATGAGATATAGGAGAGCACAAATGTAAATACTTCAGTAGCGAAGATGGAGTGCGAAGATGGAACGCGAAGGTGGAGTACGTACCGTAGACCTGTTAGCGGCTACAACAGCTTTGCGTCCTTCAGTTTCGCTCTCCACCTTCGCTCTCCACCTTCGCTCTCTACAGTGATCAGCCGTTTAATGATGAATGGTAGATATGAAACTAAAGTTAGGCTGGAACGTGCATGAAGAAAGCGAAGGTGGGGGCGAATGAGAGTACGGGAAGCGTGAATGTATAATTTCATGTATAGCCACAGCGATTTTGGTGTGAATAACATTAACGCACAGCAAGATCGCTGCAGCTATACACGAAACTATTCGGTACTACGGTAGCGAAGGGGAAGTGCGAAGGGGGATTGTGAAAAGAATTGCAAAGGTGGAGTGCGAAGGTGAAGTGCGAAGGGAGAGTGCGAAGGTGGAGTGCGAAGGTGGAGTGCGAAAAACGAATCGTTGGCGGCCGCCGGATTTGCCCAATTAGTTTCGTATCACATAGGACTCGCCAATTAGGTAGACAGCATATCTTCGTCATCGGACGGCCGATCACTGAAGAGAGCGAAGGTGGAGCGAAGGCGACGAGCGAAGTAAGGAGACCACGAATGTAGTGGAGAGCGAAGGTGGAAAGCGAATGCAAGGATGTAGAGTGGTGAGCGAAGGTGGTGAGCGAAGGTAGAGCAGGTGGAAATGCAGGGATAGAACAAGCCGAGTACCTGTGAAATCAATCAATTGCCTCACTGCGAACAATCTCACCTCTACCTTCCCCCTCTACATTCCCCCTCTACACTTCTATCATCCTACCTCTGGGTCACCAAATCTGTCGACTCCTTACATATATCGTCGCTTTCCCATCTTAACCTTATAAACGTCAACAAAATAACAGGAATCCTCACGGCTTCCTATCGCCAACACGTTCTGACCGAATACATTCTCCGGAACGAAATTGCGCATTGACATTCTGCTGAAATGCCACGCACACCGAAGTTGAGCAATCTCAAATGTCGACAGTGTAGGCAAGATAGGCAGAAGGTTATTTCTCCCAGAGAATCCAAGACATGCCGAGCTGATGGTATCACAGTGCCTTCCCACCGAACGCAGGTGGCCTGGAGTTCGTTGCGAACGGTGCATCAAATACAACTATGTTTGCTCGGCGAATCGTAGCAAGGAAGATGAACTACGTGAATCCGAACCTCATTCTGGTGGACAGGCTCCATCAGAGCAGTCGAGAAGCAAGCCCATCAGTCAACTGTATGCACTGGAATACCTTCCTAGCGAAAGTGAAGCTGAGAGTCACAGCATCGATGAGCTCGGATATTTAGGGGAACTTTTGGTGGTACTTAATAACATCGGGTACGACAGTTGCGATGTTGAAGACGAATTCAAACACGAGGCCGACCACATTTGCGATGTCAATAAAACGCTAGAGACTTTGTGGCAACGTACTTTCGATGACAGCGTCCAGCGTGTGGAGGAGCTCCTCGACGGTAATCAAAGCTGGGAAGCTGAGCTGCTTTACGAACGCATCCTAGCATACCTAGAACCATGTTGGGGCGTATCCTGTGTGCGACCCGTGATGGACATGCTCATGGCTAAGCTCATCGATCTATATTGCCAGAGAGGGGAGTTTTGGGCTGCAATAAAAATGCACGAACGTCTGAATAAACTTTCTCACAAAAGCAATACATTCGATAGCGAACAGTTAAGCGATCTTTACCACAAATTCGCTGAGTACGAGACGGAGCTCTTGCAGAACTACATGAATGCCAACATCCTTACTCCCATGTACAAGTCCTCTATTCTATCTATCCTTCCAGTATCACATCGCGCCGTCTCAGCCCGAGCGATGAACACACCGGGCTTTTCCGCGTTTAACAGCCATGCCAACCAACGCCCACTCAACATCTGGCATCAAGATGTTCTTCACTCAGCAGCAAGGCACGGAAAGTATGAGTCTATACTTGATATTGTTAAGCTTGGTATTTCTACCACTGCTTCCAGCGATATCTTTGGCCGAAGTCCACTGCATTGGGCAATCGGAAGCGGGTGTTTGAAAACTGTTAATGCCCTCATAAATCAGAATTTCGACATCAACGAACAGGACGCCAATCTATATACCCCTCTACACACGGCAGTGTTAGAGGGTAATCTAGAGATCCTTTGGCGCCTCATTAATGCATCTGCTGATTTGTCACTCGAAAACTTTATCGGCGATACACCACTAAACTGCGCCATAAACGCCTCCAACTTCCAAGCTGCGCATGCGCTTCTTCAGAATATAGACGAAGCCTTGGAAACGGACTACGAAGGAGACACCTTGCTTCATTCTGTCTTCCACTTTATTAACGACAACGTTCACATACACGACAAAAAATCCCTTATCAAGCAGCTCCTTAAAAAAGGAGCAGATGTGTGCGCCAAAAATAACAAAGGACACACCCCATTATACTATGTGATAAAGGATTGTGACATCTCTACCGACGATGAAGACGGGGGAAGGGAGATCATTAACTTACTCATTGCAAAAGGTGCCAATATGACCGATACCAACAACGATGGTCGGGCGCCTCTTCACTGGGCGTTAATGTCCCGCAATGGAAAGAATGCGCATCCGAGTATATTCGAATTTCTGATTCAGCGAGGTGCGCAGGTAGATGCTAAGGATAAGGAAGGAAATACAGCCATGCATCTTGCTGCGGAGAATGGACGCGCCGACCTTGTTTCGATGCTTCTGAAACACCACGCCCTTGGCTCGGCTGCAAACTATAATTATGAGACTCCATACGACGTTGCTATAAAGAAAACCCACTTCGACGTTATCTCTATGCTCGCTCCACACCAATATGCCCTTTTTTAGAAGCACTGCAATGACGGTTCCACATCTCGTGTATAAGGAACAGCACTAAACCTGTGGCTAAGTGACTGCCACTAGCTCTTTGCGAGAGTGGCTTACACACGTTTAGTGCTGTACGCCATTGTCGAAGCTCTACAATAGCAAGCTACCAGATGCCGCTAGGTAACTAGTATATAAATGAGCCTTCATGCTCTCAGATCTGTACTTTCTTATTCTCTGTTTTCTATGGTTCCTATGTCTTTCGTGAATTGCTCTTTGGACTGATTCCTTTTTTCTTTATCTTTGCCTTCTAATTTCGTTACATTATTGGAGGAAGATTATGGTCTATTCCTGTAGAGCCTGAGCGTTTGGCTCGAAGTTTGTGCTAAAATTGATAACGCGGTAAAGACGATGGCGGAGCCCGATAAGTTGATTTACCGGCGGGTTTGTAGGCTTAGGGACTTAGGGTGCTGATGTTCACGTTAGTCGTAGTTTCCTTTCATTTGTTTTGGCTACCCTGATGGAGTAGGCGGGCCTTCGTGCCCTCGGAATTACGCTTTTTTCTTTTCTTTAAGGTCTATTTTCTATTGTTCCTGTTCCCCTCGTGGCTAGTTAACTTGACGATTGTGAAACAACCCATTTGGAATTACTTTTTCTCTTCATCTTTGCTACGATAGTTAGATTCCGTTCCATTATTGAATGCCATGTTTCTGTTCCGCAGTCACATGCGAAGATCGATATGAAGGGTGGATTGGCATATTTTGCTCCATTCGCAAACTGGCCCTAGATCACTAACGGACAAAGTGCCATATGCCTCAACTAGAGACGCACGACAGGTGATGTTTCGAAACACCGCCTTTCAGCTCCCATCGCTCAGTCACAAATTTTACGATATTCACTATCTATTGTGCATCACTCGGCCTCATATACCGCTATTACTGTTGCATGTGTACCTGCATCGTGAGCCTCACAGCTCAGGTCCGTTTGATATGCAGTTGGTGTATGAAGATATGCCTCAGGAGAGCAGCTCATATCAGTGCAGAGCGGCTCATATCAGTGCAAACGGATATGCAAACGGATAAGAGATATGGAGACGAATATGGCTGTGAATATGGGAAACAAGTCTGTATATATACGGGCCTTCTGGCCTCGAGAGATCAGTCAATCAACAAGTCAAAGAAGCATCCAAAGTAACAATTACTTTATGAATGGAACAGTGAGCGTATATTGTGGTGATGATAAAGAGACAAGAGAGTGTGTCTCAAGACTTATCTACAGTGTATATATGTCATAAGTGCAATTGCAACAACCGCTTGCATCTGCCGCGCAGCAGATCTTAGACTAGCCAATATTAAAGCTAAAAGCAGGTTCGCGTCAAACGTGACTACTTAAGCGCCTGATCCCCCGCTTCCGGCGCAAGTTAAACGGATACCCAACCAGTAAATCTCCTGCTTCCACAAGACAAAGTTTGTATCTACTGCAAACGACCGCATCGTGCAACCACCGCCAACGGACTCCATTAACTACACACAAGCTCACACCATCTTTCAATGCCTCTCTGGAACTGCTCAATCTCTAATTATCCAAACCCCAGCATCTGCATCAACGGAGACTGCACCCTCTGCACGCGCAATCTCTGCTCCTCGCACCTCCAACGACCCCACCACTAATGTCCCGAATATAGAGCCTGCCTTCCACCCCATACTTCATCTCTCTTTGCTGATGTCTTCATGTTCCAAGATTCAGATCCCTACGATATAGCAGCCATTCGAGATGAATTCACCTCTTTTTTTTAAACCACCAACTTGCAGCCCCTTGCCTCCAAAGCGTTCGACCCACGCGGGGCATAGTATGCACAATCCCGCCCCCGGACCTGAATAACGAAGCAACCCAGGTCAGCAATGGGGAGTGCCAACTTCCATCTCTCACTACAGTTCGACGGCCGGATCATTTGGATCACGGTACAATGTTTCCACCCGCCACCGGCGATACCCAGGTACATGATCCCCAGCGAAGCGGCAATGTATGCGTTTCTAGAGACGACTTCCGTTCTTGCGCCCAAGATTCGCGTTTGAAGAGGATGACAAGAATGATGTTGGAAATGTGTATATCCTGATGGACAGATCGACGGACGGACGTTGAGTTACACTTCTCCCACGGGACGGCAGATGAAAAAGGTACTGGTGGAGTGTACGCAGAGCTGCAACGCCACCAGTTTGCCACAATTGGCTCGCTGGTCCTCAACCTCATCGTTGACAGGGAACTACATTCCCCCTGGGCTGTAGACGCATTTCTGATTCACCGTTTCCTATTGGACTTAGTTCCTTCATTGTGTCGAGATAAAGAACCCCACTTCTACTGTCGCCATCTGGACGATCAGGGGGACCACATCATGGTCGACGACAATTTCAATATAGCGGGAATAATCGATTGGGAATGGGCGTACACCGCGGCGGCCGAAATGGCGTTTATATCTCCGACTGCGTTGTGGGATGTTTCTGCTGACTTCTCGGGGGTTGGCGAGCTCAGTGATAAGGAGTGGGTGTTTGCGGAGCTCCTGTATTTGCATCAGTCGATGGCGAGGTTTGTAAGGGTGGGAGGAAGCAGCAGTGAGTGCAGTTTTGTGCCGGGTACGAGATGTATGTTTGGGATTGAGTGGGTAGGTGGATTTGTTGGGAGTGCTGAGGAGGACGGTTGGTGTGGATGCGGAGGTGGGTAGTAGGAGTAGAAACTTGGTGCGCTGAGGAGGATGAAAGGTTGCGGGTGTTGTAAGGCAGTGTGGGTATGGATGTTTGCGATTGGACCGCTTAGATGGAAGGGGAGTTTGGGGGAGGAAAGAATGGTGGCCATGGGAATGTGGGAATATATAGATCCATACCCAATGGGTACCAAACGAATAACTAGCGGAAACCCCACGAATCGGCAGATCACCCTATATACCACGAACCATTGTCTCGTGCCTCCAAATTCCAGAACCCCCACGCTTTACCGAGTTGATTCCGCCCCACCTCTCCAACACGAACAACACACTTGTATAAACCTCCCCTTCCCACCCTCCACCTCCTTCCAACACCATACAATGTCCCAACCCCCCGTAGCCTTCCCGGCCTTTAAATTCCTCAGCGACATGGAAGCAATACTAACATTCTCACCGCCGCACTTCATCTGCACTCCTTCAATATGTACAGTAACACCACTTTCAACCTCTATTATGGAAACTGCCATTCACATATTGTCCTATACCACAGTCCGCCTCGTCTGCGTCCTCATTGTAGTCCTCGCGGGCATGCAGCATGTTCGTGCGTGTCGTAAGAAACAGGAGCCGAAGGCCCCGCATGTCGCTTGGAATAGCCCAATATGTAAAATAGGACCGCTTGTGAATTTGGGCGGGAGACCTAGGGGGAAGCGGAGGGCTAGCTCGAGTTTTTAAGGTTCGTGGTGGGCTTGATAGAATGCGAGGCTAGAAAATGGGGCTATAATTACATGTAGTGAATGAGATGCATTTTGTTGAGATATCACTCGAAGGCGGAGGAGCCGAATGTTAAATAGTGGCAGTTTGCCGTTCACGTCGGGATCTAGGACACATCGGAATAAGGCACGGGCGTTGTGTGAAGCTTTGTGGCGCCGCTAAACTCCGGCGGGAGATCTGCGTTGGTGACTGTCACACTACTTGTTACTGTGACAGTAAAAAGATTGCAACGTGAATACGTAGGTAGTCTCGAACCATTCCTATCTGCATCCTTACTCGTTTAAGACGGCTTGCATGTGACCGCCGAAGAAAGCCAGAGTTCTCTTTCGTCATGAGCCTCTTGCGCTAAGTTCTTGATTGTATTGGCTACGAGGATGCTGTAGAGATCGAAACCCACAGAACTTCCTAAAGAGGTGGAGGTTTCGGAGAAGAGGTATGAGGTATGGTGGTGGCGGCGAAAGAGGGCTTGGGATAGTCTCGTTCTGTCAAACCTGTCATCAGATCGACAAACTTCTTTTCCCTCTTCCCCCTAACACTACCTCCACCCCACGTTCTCGTCTTTATCCTCACTCTCCTCCCCCCTCCACCACCACCACAATTACCATTTCTTTGATGTATTAAAGCCCGCAGATTCGCAAGATTATCGCTGTTCTTCATAAAATATCACTCACGAATTCCCGGAGCATCTCTCGCCCAACCAAAAAGTCTCGCGACATCTCGTCCCATTGACGTTTTTGGTTGACAAACAAGACGGTCCGTTTAAACTGTGTAAGGACATCGGAGTAATTGAGCTCCGTAACAGTAAGAGTCCTCTTTGTGACCACGCGGTATGATCTAGAGCGCATCGAAGATTCCGTTTTCTACCTGGGAGGGCCATCGAGGGCGGGTATGATCGTCACTAAAGCTGAAGGGAGGGCAACGGGTTCTGAAGCTGGTGATTAATAGAATCATGGCAGACTGCAGAATACCTAAACTGTCCTCTTTTGGTGGGTTTCCCGCGTTCTTAAACAGGGGAGGGTACCCAATCTCTGCCTCTGGGGATTGTTTGTCACCAAAGAGAGCCACAAGAAGCCCCGTCAAGCGGTTGACATGATGTTTGCCACTGCTTATGAAAATTGGCTGCAGAGGATGGAAGGTGATGGATCTCCAGTTCCGGAGAAGGTGCCGCCGCGATGACCCGCAGCTCGGCGCCCTCTGGAGCAATGGAATCGCGCTCACCAGACCGATATCTGTGAACCGGGACCCAGCAAACGATTGACACATTACCGCCCGTGTCGACAACTACAAAAACCTGCACCAACGTCGATTCGAATACTGAGAAGACGACTTTCTGTGGAGCATCAAGCGATTTCCACTTATCAATGAGCGAGGTCATTAGTGACAGTAACTGTATGATGCGACAGATCCCGCTATATTCGCGACTGCCTTCAGCGAATTGTGGCCTTTCGTACAGAGATGACGTCTTCCAGATGTCATTGCTGAACTCGCAGACATCTTAAACGAAGCGTTTCCAGCAGTGGAAGGCCGAAGGCAACATATTGAATCCAAAAGGACCGCAGGCATGCTTTAAGGCTTTCCCTGCTCACAAGATGCTCCCAGGTTGGAACCGGATCCAAAACCTCTGTGAAGCGCCGCGGCGAGCGAACAAAAGTATGCGTTTTTACGGCTATGCTACTCCGGATCTGTTTGCATTGGATATAAGTCATATATCGATACCGCTTTTCTTCACCAATATGTTCTAATCTTTTGCAAAAGTGCTGAGAGTGCTACTGGAATCACGGTGTATCACTCGCTTGGTGTTACTTTATGGATGGAGCCGTGTTCGTAGTGTACCAAAAAGAAAATCTCAAGACTGGGATCGAGGAATAAGAAGTCATAAGTGCAAGTGCACCTATATATGCACCACAGTGAAATGGAATAACTATCCCCTCTGCAGCTTCCCCTATACCTAGAGAACACTTAGAAATTTCCACTCCGACCACATAATGGTCCAAGGTGCACCAGAATTTACGGAGACAAACATTAGAACCCCCAATTATTTCATCCCCCTGCCTCATGTACCAACAAAAACCTCGTCATGGACCCCGCTCGTCATCAATCGCAACCTCCCTGCTCCCTCCTGCTCTGCACACAACTCAGCCAATTTAACTCTCCTAGACCTTAATAAATCCGAGACAGCGAGTAATTCTAAAACAACCTCACCAAACAAAAGTTTACCATGAGCCGTCAATTTCCTGAATTTCAAACACCTGTTATGCCGATACCCAAAATCCAGAGGTTCTAGACACGTTATGTAGAGAAGGGGGGAGCCAAAATGTATCGATGATGCAAGACTAGTGGTGGTAGTTTATAGGGAGCGACGAGATCAATGCTTTTTTCCAATCAAATATCCTCGCCACAATGCTGGATGAGCAATGAGAACTTGGGGGTCATGGTACGAACCTACTTAAGTACATATTATTGAGACTCTTAATGTAAGTTTTTCACGAGCCATCAGTGTGGCTGGTACTGACCATGGATATCTCGTTCCCCTCACCCCCCTTCTCCCTTTTCTCCCACCCTTCCCACCCTATCTCCATCTCCATCTCCATTTCCGTGCACAGGCGAAGTGAACCAAACTTAAGAACTGCAAACACCGTGTACGAGTGATGTGATATAAACGAATCTTACTTTCTACTAACCTCTATATAACACCCACTCTCACAATAACGGGCCCCATAACCACACACGCAGCGTTCTGGGCTTTATCAATCCTAGCCCATCGAAATTGAAAACTTAGGGTCACAGTCTATCACCCATGTTTTTCACAACGCTAGCCACCTCATCACGATAACGACCCGCACATCCGTTGACTTTCACGCTGCACAACGCAGACAGCACATCATATATTCATATTCGTTACCTCCTCCATCCCCTCTCACATCCCCCCAAACTACTGACAAAAGCGCAAGAAAAAAAGAAAGAATAGAAAAAAGGACAGTAGTAGTAGAGTAGCAGACAGACAAACCAACCCCGACACCAACGAACGCTGCACTGACGTATCAAATCAACCTCTCTTACAAACCTCGCCATTCATTTTTTAACCCCCCACCTCACTCATCCACGGAGGAACTTAATTCTATACAAGCTATCCTACTCCTTCTTAACCTGCTGCTGCACGCCCATCATCTTCCCCATATCCGACACCTCCCCAAACTTCTTAACTGCAGTCTTAGCGATACCCCACGCCGTCTTCGCACCGTCGGGGACTCTGGCATCAACCGCCAACGCATCACCCCTAAGTTCCAACCCCTTCATAGCATCCTTCACAAACACGCTCTGTGCGAATCTCGCCCTGAGGAAGAGGGTGTATACCACGAGGAGGATCCACGAGTTCTGGAAGACCAATGCGTACAAGAAAACTCTAGCCCAGAGCATGATCTCGAGGTTGGCGACAAGGTGCATGCTGGTGTCATAGTTTGCCTTGACAAATTTATTGATTCCTTCTGCGATACCTGGTTGTGCGTTGGGGGCCAACGTGGGGATAATGTTGGTGCGGAGGTAGGTAAGGAAGTGGAAGGTTGAGTACACTGCGAAGGGGAAGAGGGCGAAGAAGACGGGTTTGCTGTAGAGCCAGGCGAAGGCCATCACTGGGGATCCATCAATCAGCAGATTCAGCGGGAGGAAGAATGGGGGGAGTTACAAAGATACTGGACATTCTCATCACCGAGGATCTTGAATGCTCCATTCTGTCCCGTCGGCATAGTTCCCGAGCGGAAGCGGGCGCGATAAGCCTTGTAGACGACGATACCATAGGTAGCAGCTGCAGAAAGGAAAGCGAGGCGGTAAGCGATATTGGCACCCGTCGAGGACGCTGAGAACTTGACGATAGCAAGCGAGTAGCGGAGCGTGGTGCCCAGGAGCGTCAAGTGTCTGAATATTGCATTGCGTCAGCCTTCCGGTTCGGCTATGAGGGGTGATTGTGCAGCCGACCACGCTAGTAAATGATGATGAATTGATAGGGGCAATAATGGGGAGGAAAGATAAGGCCGAGAGGCAAGGCGAAGAGAACATACCCAACGAACCAGGCAAACTGCAGAGTCTGCGCCAGGTTTGTGAGACGGACGGTCAGGGGCTGTTGCTCTACAGGAGGAGCAGTGGTTGAAGGTGCCATGATCTGCCGGGTTTTTCAATTCAGGTATCGGATAGGCGAGGGAATGTTTCTGTATAGATTCAATATGTAGAGGTGAGTGGTGGTTGTGGAGGTGATGATGGGGGATGGAAGGAAAGCAAAGCAGGAAAGAAAGATACGGTTCGTCAGTCGGCCGTCCGTGGTGTCATCAGGACTAGGACGCACACGACAACGTCACTCACTAGGCTGCAGAGTCACAACTCATTCACGCCCATGCCTCTATGGCCTTTTCCCATAAAAGCATGCCGATACACCTCGTCTCCGAGACTGCGAAAACCTCCACAGTGTCCTCTTCTCCCCTTCTCCCGGCCCCCCGAAGCCCACCCTTTCGTATCGCCAGCACACCTCGGATCAAGCACGCCTCGGATCAGGCAACCACGTACGCACAAGCAGGGCAGCGTCGCACATAGATACCCAATCTAGTGACGCAAGCGGTAATCGCGAGTGCTATCCTGTGCACGCACAAATATAGAATACTCCTTGACTTTTCATTCGACTGTGCATTGACACCCACGACAAAAGGAAAATTCCACTCCACAACTACAGCTACTACTTAAAAAACGAGGGTTTCCGCCTCCATCCGCACGCACAACAGCTACAAATAAAAACAACTAGGGAAGAGACCGAGAATCGTGTGGTAAAAAGTTACAGAAGAGAAATAAAATGAAAATGGAAGAAACTAAAAACACTGCCATACTAAAGTTGTACAGAACACAAACCATAGGTATCGGTAGAAGTAAAAGGAAAAAGTCACTGAGAAAGGAAACAAAAGCAGAGGGTGCTCGCTGGCAAGTCTGGAGGATATCCTAAAAGAAAAAGGAGACAAAGACAACTGTCGCGATGGATCAGATCCACATATAGTTCGAGAGCCCTCCCCGCAAATACGCTCTTCTCCCCTCCCTTCTCTCCCCTCCCCCATTTTTATAGAAAGGAAAGAAAAAACGAACAGTACAGTGCGTCTTCCCAGTGACCCATGGTATATATCCCGACGATCCATTACTCCCAGCCCCCCATCTACCCATCCAGTCATCCATTCGCTTAACGCAACGAGAATCCCTTCCGGCCCTTCTTCTCTTCCAGAGGTCGTCCCGTCTCGATTCTCTGCCTCTTCTCCTCCAACTCCAGTTTTTGCCGCTCGAGCTGTTCCTTCATCTCCCTGTGGCGGTCGTACAGCTCTTGTTCGCTCAGCTTCAGCTTGCTCTCTTTCTCGGCAACCTTCTGCTGGAACACCATCTTCATCTCGGCCTCCATCTTGGCAAGCTTCTGCTCATGCAGCGTCCTCTCCTCCTCCTGCTTGACGGCTGGGTTGACCTCCTTGAACACGGAAGGATCCTGCTCAACTCCCATACCCGCAAGCTTTTCGGATCGGTAGTTTTCGTACAATGAGTTGCTCGTGTGCTCCTTGAGCTCCTCCATGTGTGTGCGGATGAGCATCTGGCGGAGCTTGACAAAGTCACAGTGTTCCTCGTTGTCAACCTCGATCACACCCCAGGGGTAACGACGTCCACGGACTTTGCGTCCCTCCGCCGACTGAACCTCAGTGTTGGCTCCGACGACGGCAAATGGAACCTTGGTCATTATTTCAGTGTTCTCGGCAATTGTCTCTTCGTCATCGAGATCGTAGCTAGGGCCCTCGAAGATGTGGATCTTGTGGTGGTTAATGTCCGCGAGAATCTGACCCCTTTGTTAGCCATCACTCCCAAAAACAATCTCGTAGAAATGTAGACATACCCTCAGCTTGAACGAAGCAATTTCCTCATCGGTCAACGTATCCGACTTGGCGATGACGGGGATGAGGTTAACCTTGGTATGGAGTCTCCTCATAACCTCGATATCCAGGGGCTTCAGGGAGTGACCAGTAGGCTGGATAAAGTATACACAAGCGTGAATACGATTGTCAATGATGTTCATGCGGTTGACCTTGTTCTCAGCTTCAAGGTAGGCATCAAAACGCTGCTCGATGTTGTCGACAATTGGACGCCATGACTCGTCGTTGTTTACAAAGTCACCAAAACCAGGGGTATCGACGACGGTGAGACGTAGACGAACACCATTCTCCTCGAGCTCAGTAGAAATGGATTGGATAGCAACGGTCTTTGGAATAATGTCGAGTGAAGGGCCCTTCTGCTCCTTGGGAGGATATAGCGAGGTGTTGAACAGCGTATTGACGAGGGTCGACTTTCCAAGCCCAGATTCACCTACAACCGACACCCATTAGCACATGCTCCAGCCTCCTCGGATCAGTTAACATACCGACAACCATAACATTAAAATTAAATCCTTTCCTTACACTCTTCCTGTGCCACTGGTTGGGTAAGTTGGCGAATCCAACATACCCAGTAAGCTTCCTCCTGACAATGTTCTTAGCATCGGCGGCAGCTTGCGCAGCGGCTTTCGGGTTCGTTGAGATGGTGGGAACTGGAGGAGGAGCTGCAATAGGCGACTCGGGATTCATTTCGGGATCTGTGTGAAAAGGACAGTTAGCTTGATCGAGGCCTGACCCCTGAGACTTGTCGTCTGAACGCAGAAGATAAAGATAAGAAATAGTGAAGGGGTGAGGTTGATGAGTGGATGATATGAGCAGAGGAAGAAGAAGGATGGGTCGATCGACTGCTGGAAGGCACGTTGGCCGGATCCAAAGCAGGGGCGCAATTGGGCGACGTGGATCAGGGTCTATCTTGAATACGTTTCCGTCTCGGGTGACCTCGATGCAAAACAGATTGCGACGATCCCATCCAACCTCAACCACTTTATCTCTCCGAAGTCTTTCCATAGCAATTGAAAATTTGTGATTCCCGTTTAAAGATTTCCGCATCACGCCCAAAATAGAATTGTGCGTCGATGTGTGTGTAGGAAGACAACGTCCGTGCATGTCGATTCAAACACATCCTCTCCTCCACCACGCTGCCGATGCCACAATAGATCACGCGTCGGAGTGCAATGCGGCCAGCGGCAGCACTCGGAAGGACAGAAACCGGCCGTGTGACAGCAGAAAAAATAAGCAGAAGAAAGAAATCATGCACCAAACGTACCCATGATGGATGGCGCTTTTCGCGGAGTAGAAGCAATAAATCGTGATTATCGACCTCTCGGGAGCTGAGGGTGTCTCCTTTATCGATTCGTCTTCTATCCACAGCGCATTCGATGTTAGCATTCGCAATCGTCTCTCAATACACGCCGTGCACAGGCCTGACTCAGGGGAACAACGGCTGTCGTCTATCGACCATCGCACAGCAGCTCCGGGGTATCCGTGCCGGGAGGTAGAGAGACGAGACGAACACTAACCAGGGGTAACAGTGATTGGAAATGAACAGAGAGAAGATAAGAGAATGAAAAGGTTCGAACTCTACAGGGACAAGGAGAGGCGGAAAGTAAACACGGCAAGCCCTTTTGATCGAGGGACAAAGCGAGAAGTGGGAAGGAGAGAGGGGAGAAAGAGAAGAGGGTGAAAGGCAGTTAGAGAAGAAGGGAAGGATGGATCGAGGTGCGACTAAAACAAATTATGGTAGCTCCTACAGAGCTTCGGGACACGAGAAACACAAAGCTCACCTAATCAATTGCACCGTCGTGACGCTGCTATTGCTGGTAGTGGATAGATGGAGGGAGGATAGGATGGAGGTGATGATGGCAATTGAATTGGGTTGCGGCGCTGTCCACGGTCGAGCTGCTTGCTGCTCTCTGCAGTATGAACGCGCAAAAAAGATTGCAGCTGACAGAAAAAGGGGGCACCAGACGACGCCAAGACCCGCTCTCTGCTCCGACCTCGCATCTCTCAGAAACGAGACACTGTCCAATCAACCAATGCAATGCCAAACAATCTACTATAGATTGTGCCCATCTTCATGCTCGACAGAACGAATCACCGCCGCCGCCATCATACTCCGACTACGATAGATTCTTGGGTGCGGCGGTGTAACTTTACGTCAACCTCACCGTTGAAAGAGCCTCAAAACGTAACACGCGCGACAATGTTGAGTTTGCCCCTGGATCTAACCGAAAACTTTACCTCCGAGTTTAAACAGGTTGGTGGCTCGAGCGCTGGAAATATTTTAACTCCACGATCCCAATTCAAAGTTCAACGATTTGTATTTCATATATAATCATACGCATTTCAACTCTGACGATCAACTTGTTTCATCGAAAGATACTTTTACAGAACACATACAAGCACTTTTCAGAACTAACATCTGCCTCCAGCATCAAAGCAGGACTCATTACACTGACAATATTCTATCCCGATCCAATTCCTTTCCTCCCTAGGTCATGTATGCAAAAACTAGAATCGGAAAAAAAATTCAATTAGTACAAGAAACACCCCCAAATCTACGATATTCACACCCGCCTTCTTTTACTCCTCTTTCTCCATCTGTCTTCTCAGCTCCTCAGCCGCCTCCCTGTCATTCCTCTTGATCTCCCTATACTCCTGGTCTGGCCGTCTAACCGCAATATCTTTGGGTCTATAATCGCTGAACAAAAGCTTAAGAACCTTCTCAATAACCCAGCAAGCCACGTAGTCCAACGCCATGGTAACCGTCATTGTGAGCTTGAAGTCCTCGGTAAATGACACCAGTCTCAACTTCTCATTCAACTCGGGGATGAGCTCGGTCGAGCATGCAAACGCAACAAATGCCACTCCCAACAATCCCCAGTACATCCCCTTGTTCTCCCTGATACTCTCGCGGAAGGGGCGGCCTTGGTAGTTAATGGCAAAGGTCGAGATCTGCTGGATAAGCTGAAGGAGGTAGACGGCAGAGTTCAGGAGGGACGGCGAAAATTCCCCCTCTAAATCAACATTCGGATCCTTTGGTTCCAATACTGCGACGTACCGCGAGATGTAGATGAGGGAAATGATGTGGACTGCGAACTGGCCGAGGACGGACCCGATAATGTAGAAGTTAAAAATATTTGGCTGCGGGCGCTCCTTAGAGAGCTTCTCGACCGACTTGGCCCGAGAAAGGGAAAGGAAACAGACGCTCATAAGCATGCCAGAGATGGTAACTTGTCCGTCTCCGAACTTGATTCCGTCGAGGTAAAGAACCGAAAGCGAATAGGCGGAAATGAGGCAATTGAGGGCAAGAATCTTATACATCTGAATAGTAGCAACAAGCGTGCACCGTCCCTGTCGAATGATATTGGGGATTGCAACGACATTGGCGAGTTTACTTGTAAACGGAGCAGCGACCGATGCATCACCAAGCTTGATTGTGGGTGGTTCGGAGTCTTCCTCCATCTCCATCATCGATCCCATCAGTTTATCGGCCATGGCGGCACTCTGGTTGACAACTTGCTGTTCGTGATTGCGGGCAGCAGCGGCGTTTTGGTTGGCGCGAGCTCCAGGGGTGATGATTGTTTCAATTGCGTTTCCATTTCTAGCAGCATATGCCTCGACAGAGATGCCCTTCTTAGTGGCTTCGCGTTCGATGGCTTTTTGGTAGTTCGGGTTACCAACGCCGGGAGGGTAAAGGTGAGCAACTTGAAGCGGTGGAGGTGGTGCAGGTTGCCCGAAACGTTTGGTAAGGGAGACTTGCTTCTCATACATTTCCTTGAATTTGGTAACGCGGTAGTGTTCGGCGATGCGTTGCAAGTCTTCTTCAGATCCATTGAGAAGAGCTACCCCGACATGAGCTTGCTTGAGGGCTCCGACATCGTTGGTACCGTCTCCGCACATAAGGGTAGTGTAGCCAGCATCTTTAAGAACAGTGAGAATGAATTCCTGAGACCATTATTAGCTTAATTCAACAGCTTCAACATCTAAGTGACACAAACCTTCTGAATGGGAGAAACACGGGCATAAACCCAGGTGTGCTTCAGCAACTCAACGATATGAGGCTGATCTTGAATCAAGTTCAAGGCATAGCCAGTAATACAGATATCATTATTCTTCAATATCTTCGGGTCCAGCGGATCGGTAGGCTTAACAGGAATATTAATCGTCTCATCCACGCTCCTCCATACAAGCTCATGTTCCGAGTCCTCATTCTCGGGGGCGTCAAGAATCAGGACATCTCTATCGACAATTTCAACTTCCCGAGCAACATGGACAGCTGTCAAAGGATTGTCACCGGTAATCATAACCACCCTATGTGAACTCTCGTTCAACATACGGACAGCCTTCTTTGCATCATCCTTAAGTGGGCAGCTAAGTACCAAGAAACCGGCAAAGATAAGATCGCTCTCGACTTCCTCACGTTTGAGATTATTGACCTTGCTAATTCCCAATTCGCCGTTCGTTGACATGTGCTTACAACCAAGAGCAAGGACACGAGATCCCATGCGGGTAAAGTGCTTGAAAGTCTCCTCATAATTGTCAGGAACATGTGTCAACATCTTCCGGATCGTTTCAGGTGCTCCTTTGACTCCAGCGAAGGTAAACTTCTTCCCACCGGGTACAACGACAGTAGCAACAGATGACTGTCTCTTAAGTGCTGAGGAGAATTGGAAGCGTCTCTTAATTTGAACAACGCCAGAGGGAACGCCGTAGCCTTTTCCGGGAACCTGAGTAGTAGTCTTCGATTGAAGAGTGTCGCGAGCACCAAGTGTCCATCCGAGCGCTTGCAGTGTTGCCTTTTCCATAGGATCTCCAACAATCTCGCCTTCATCGAGTTTCACCAATGCGTGAGCGGTTGCCAAAACCAATGTAGTTTCGATTCCGGCGCTCTCAACCTTCTTCAACTTATGCAAATCACCCTTAGGTCCGTTGACACCAGCAATGCCCTCAACTACAAGGTCTTCCCCAGTTAAGGTTCCAGTCTTATCAAAACAACAGATGTCAACTCGGCCAGCGAATGGAATGCGGAAAGGCTCGGTGCAGTAAATGGCGTATTTGCTCAATGCCGCAAGTGAAGTATTGACGGCAAGACTGAGTTCCATGGGGAGCTCCGGAGGAACAACAGAGGTAACGATAAGGACGCAGTCGAGCAACAACTTGCTCCTCTTTCGGTCCTTGATCACACCTTCAGTCCATACGTACCAACTGGCAGCAATGGCGAACATGAGAAGGAACAAGATGAACAACAGTGCTTCGGCGTTGTTTGCGGAGACGCGCTCGGTGGAATAGATCATAGTGCGAACCAGAGATCCCTGTGACGTTTCAAATCCAGTGCGAGTGACAACAGCCAACCCACCATTGTCGGGAGGCGTAGGAATACCATAGGAGTTTGCCGCAGCTGCTTCCTCAGGGTTTGCTGAGTTGTGAGTGATCTGAAGAACTTTAGTCCCTCCATAAAGCAACGAGTTCTTGTCCATGCCATCGATTTCGATAGTAGCATCGCCAGGCCGGAGAATGATGGAATCCTTCAGTAACGGGGTAGATTCCCCAGAAAGCATTGCCTCGTTGACAATTGCCGTTCCAGTGAGTAATACCATATCACAGGCCACACCAGAATCCTCCTTTGTGCGTCCGACTGAAACCAAATCACCTGGAAGAAGCTTGTCGCTCATAATTTCAATCCATTGTTCACACCGGAAGGCCCAGAGCGAGTAAGGTTTGATGCTCATCCCGCGAAATTCGTTCAACGTCCTTTGCCTCTGCCAAACAACCGTAGACTCAAAGACGACTAACATGAATAACGTAAATATCGAATAGTACCAGAATTCGTCCAGGCACCATAGTCCAACGCAGAAGATCTGGAATACGAAGAATGGGGCGACAGCATGCTCCTGGAAGAGCTCGGTGAACGTTGGAACTGGGATGTCAAAGGTGTTCTCGCCATAGTGATGAATCAGATGGTTAATCTCTTTCTCGCTTCGCAGACCCTTGGATTGCTGGAACATCGAAATCTTGGGTGATTGATCGAGAGGGTAGACCAAAGGTGAAAAGCTTCCGGTTTCGGTGTTGTAGATGAAGCGGCGCTTTTGAAAAAGAAACGAGATCTCCTCTTTATCGCCAGACTATACGGAATCCCACACATTAGGAAAGGCGACATCTTAAAACTACACGAAAGAACACAAACCTTGTCGTGAACCAAATCGCAAATGTCCGCCGCGCCGGCGTTAGCTACTGGAATAACCTTAATCTTCTTTGCATCTTGTACTCGAGAAGCCTGTATTGAATACTAATCAGCATCTGCCTACGAAATATTTACGTCTAGGACGCTTCGGTCCATGGACCCGTACCGGTGTTGCCGTGGCCATAGCTCTCCACCCCACACTCCAATGACATCCCAACCATATGAGTGACTGTATTGTCAAAATAGTGCCGAAGTACAGCACTGTCCATTCCTGGCTCTGGAAGTACTTATCATAGCTGGCGCTTGAGAGGTAGAAGCTGAAGAACACTGGATACGCTACTACGAACGGCCAGTTGTATAATCGTAGTAACGGTGGTAACGGGTTTATCAGGGATGCCGAAGCGATCTGCGGCGAGTCAACGAGCGCCGGCCTGCAACCAGGGCGTCAGTTTGCACTCCTCTTCCTTCTCCCTGAGGCGCGATAAAGTTGAAACATACATGGTGGCGGAGGTATCCAAAAAGGCTTCAGCAGTCTTCGAAGCTCGAGCTCCTCAACCTCAACCTTAGGCTTAGAAAAAGAAGAGCCCCTTCAGCCCAGCAGAACAAACTGAATGAAAAAGGGGGTGCGAAGATGTCTAGGGAATCGAAGGTGAAGGTGGCGTTGACGGTTGGTCCTCGAAAGAGGTTACGTTGTTCAAAGAAAGGAGACGATCACTAATGACACTTTTCTTCTCGGCGCCGACAGAGCCGCCGCCGATGCTTCAAGTCTCACTCGGAATCGGGCCGAATCCTACCCCCTTTTCCGAAGAATTATTACCATCTCTATTCATTATTTCACTATTTTCACTATGAAGTTCTACACATCTACTAACTCAGATGCACTGACTCAGACATGACCCGTTCCACTTCAGCCAATGGCTAATAGTATCATTGGATCAGTACTGACCGCTACGAAAATGCAGCCCGGGGAGAAAGACAACAAGAGCTGAATTGATGTGTCTTCTCAATATGAAGAGCCCTGGTCGAGGATCACTAGCTCACACCGAGTAGGAAAACGCACCATCGCATTCATTACCAACTTTCTTTCAGTCTAATGCGAAAACTCGCAGAACAACGACGCAGGTTGCCATGTATGGTGCGAATCTGTGCTTGATCAAACTACACTAGTGCTAGCTTGGCATGACATGCGGCTCCTATCTTATTGCTTCTTGCTTTTTCTTCGACTTCATATTGTGCACTTGATATCGTAGTGACGTCCAATGTCTTCTCTTTTCTCTTTCATATTTCTATCAGCGCCGATCAAGTTCTGGAGGCAAAGGCAACACACTTGTACTTAAATTGACCCGAGCACATTCACTACGACTCACTCGACGGATTAGATTCGTGCGTGTTGCGATACGCAGGAAACCGTGTGCGTGTTTAGATTATTGTACCGAGGGAAGAGATAGAGAGGTGGTGGGCGAATCCAGGAGTGAGCACTCGTCACTTGGTACGTGCAACAGTGCATCAGCGTGACTCACGAATGCCCGACATCCTATCGCAACACATCCCACCTCCCCGCTTCTCGGGATCTAGCTCACATAAAGATTGTCCATGCACCGGTCGGTCCCGGATACGATCCCCATGACGCAGGAGCGCTGCAGCACCGGGGGCAGGGGTGGGGTAACAGCATTGAATAGAATTGGATTGTCAGTGAGTCAGTGAGTTTTGTACAAACGACGGAGCTCAAATAGCTCCTCGAAGCTCACGGTCATTGCTATTCTCTCCTCCGTCCACCTCAGCACAATACCCACCATGCAAGGCACCGACATGGCCCAGGTCATCTCCCTCGCCATCCCGAAAGAAGCACCACCCAGCTTCGGCCGCCCGCTAAGAAAGTACTTCCAATTCGACGAAGACTGGATCAACCTCAACCACGGTTCGCACCACCCCACTCCTCTCTACTAGCTAAGCTAACAGCGATTAGGCTCCTTCGGTGCCTGCCCCAGCCCCGTCTCCGCTATCTACCAGCACTTCCAAAAGCTCTCCGAGCGCCGCCCTGACACCTTCATCCGCACTGAGTCCCCACGGCTGCTCTGCGAGTCCCGACGCGCATTAGCATCTCTTGTCAACGCCCCCGCCGCATCCCTCGTCTTCGTCCCTAATGCTACAACCGGCGTCAACACCGTCCTCCGCGGACTGCAGTACTCCTCCGGCGACCAAATCCTCTATTTCGACATCACCTACGGAGCGTGCAGGAACACGGTTCTCTACGTCGCCGAGAGCACCGCCGCATCCGCGCTACGTGTCGAGATCCCTCTCCCCATCACCGACGACGAGCTACTTTCAAGATTTCGTACTGCGGTAGCGGGGAGCAGTGGCCGCGTCAAAATCGCGTTGTTTGATACCATCGTCTCACTGCCTAGCGTCCGTCTGCCATTTGAGCGCCTCACTGCCGCCTGCAGAGAGCTCGGAATCCTCTCACTTATCGACGGCGCTCAAGGCGTCGGACATATCCCGCTCGACCTGGAAAAGCTCGACGCAGACTTCGTCACTAGTAACTGTCACAAGTGGTTATTTGCGCCGCGGGGGTGTGCGTTCCTTTACGTCGCGGAGCGGAACCAGCAGCTGATTCGGAGTACGCTGCCCACGAGCTGGGGGTATACCTCGCTGGAGGGGCCGCAGACGGTATCGCCGCTGCCGGCGGTGGAAGGGGACGAGGGCTGGGCACAGCAGTTTACGTTCGTCGGCACAACGGATGGAAGCAACTACCTTAGCGTTCCTGCGGCAATCGCGTTTCGGAAGTGGCTTGGGGGTGAGGAGAAGATTATTGCCTACATACACGCGATTGCGAAGCGGGGTGCCGAAATCCTTAGAGAGAGACTGGGAACGGAAGTTATGGAGAGTTATGGCGCGAGTGGCGTGGGGATGTATATGATCCGACTGCCGCTGGTGATGGAAGAGGTGGAGGGGAGAGAGAAGGTAGTAGATTGGATTACGGGAGAGATGGATCAGAGGGGGACGTATATTGCGGCTGTTGAGTATAGAGGAAGCTGGTGGTGCCGCGTGAGTGGGCAGGTTTATTTGGAGGAGGTGGATTTTGTTAGGGGCGCGGATGTGATGGAGGAGCTGGTGCGATTGGTGAAAAGTGGAAAGTGGCTGGATGAGATGGAGGAGGTGGTGGAGTTGGTGAAGAATGCGGAGTTGAAAGAGTAATACCCAGCGGTAAGATGTATTTGGAAGATTCAATTCAATTCAGCAAGTAGTGTTTAGCGTCGTACGCAGTTACTCTACAATCGTAGCAACAACGAAATGCCGCACTCCTGTCAGTAGTCGGAACTGGGTTGTGGGGGATAAAGGGACCCGAGTGACTCAACGTGATAGCAAGGATTGCTCGTATCTAGCAGCGGATCACCGGATCGAGTATCCAAAAACTGTATTGGTGGGTATTTCAAAAGGACACGTTGTGAAGATTTGCCAAGGAGATAATCAACTTAGCAACATGTACTCTAACACTTCTCCCGCCACATCTTCAACGGTAGTAAGCTGATGGGAACAAAATGAAATTGACAGACGCGACAAGCTTACAACCATCACTTTCATCCTCTCCCATCTCCATCTTCGCACGCAAAACCCTTCCTCAACCCCTCCCTCCCGCAGGCAGGCAAGGCATCAATGAAAAGCTTCATGTAGTTTTGAAATCAAAAATTATGACTCCGAGAGGACCCGAAGGCCCTTCACAAAAGCTCATCCGTCTCAGTGCAATGACAGAGTTTTGCCTCCGGACTCCGACAATCTTTGAGCTGCCAAAGTCGAGTCAAGGTAAGTATGAAGAAAAAAAAAGGTAGGAAAGGGGAGAGGCGGTGGGATTTTATAGTGGATGCCAAGAAGTAGTTTGGCCGATTCATGGGGGGTCACTCAAGGGACGAGTGAGAGGGCAAGGCGTGAGGTGCGGCTGGGGTTTGACTCCGACAAACACCAAAATACCATAAGCTCCAACATCTACACGGCAACTCCTGGTTTGCCTATCTGTATGCGTAATAAAAAAAATCGTACCGGCGACACAAAACTCCAACTTCAAAGACCCAATTGCAATATACAAAGCGATGAACTACAAAACCAACGCCTCCGCAGTATGTGCATGTACATCCATATTCGCGTCCATCGCTACAGCCATCACCGGTATGCTGCCGATAGGAAGGGAAAAAAAGCGTACTCAAATAGGGAAAGCAACAAGTGCATCCAAAATGGCGGACGAACTTCCGTCAAGCTGTCGTTGAAGTAATAGTAGAAATAACACCATCAATCTCCCCGTCCTCCCCTTCCCCTTCCTCACCTTCCTCCCCGCCTTCCGATTTCCTCTTCTTCCGCCTAGTACTCCTAAGCCCATGCTCATGCTTCGCCTCCTCCGCCTCCTCCGCCTCCTCCTCCTCCTCCCTCTCCCGCTTCTTCCTCGGCTTCCCCTTCCGCAGTAGGTTCGAGTACGTAACGAGTACACCGCGCTGGCTCTTATTCGTCCTAAAGTGTCTATTGAACTCCTTCGTGACCATTTTCCAGTCCTTAGCCTCGTCGGGGCCGTAATATCTATTCACAAAATCGATAAGCCAAGCGCACTCGGAGAAGCGGGCGCGAGGCAGCGGCTGCAGCACGTCGTCGCCAGCTTCGGAGTCGGATTGTTGTGCGGGGGAGCCGGGGGGCGAAGAGAGAGGGCTTGATGGTGGGGATGACGACATGTTGTGTTGGTGAACACCAGCTGTGCTGAAACGAGTGGCGCGAAGCTGTACGGACGAATGAATGGGTAGATGAGAGGTGCGAACAGCGAACGCGCTGAACGAAAGGAGGAGCGCTTAGCGGGATGTGTAACCGAGGCCACGTGTAGCGCTAGCTGCATGCGGGTTGGTTGGGCGATCTGCAATCCCGGGGAACTTGAACCTCGTCACTGCGATCTAATCGTGATGTGATTTCGATAATGCGGCTTCTGATTGCCCCTAGAGCCATTGACCAATGATCATGCAGTTTGATTTAAGTTCTGAGCAAAGCGATCGCGGTGGACGCAACGATTGCGAGCGGAACAAAGAATGACGAACATTGCGTTTGTTCGACGAGGCCAACTCTTTCATTCAAAATCAGAAGGAATTCATCAATTGTATCCTAAGTAACACCCCTACGAATACATTACACTCTTCAAAATAGAACAATTACACAAAATCACAAACATCAAGTCATTCAAAACTCCAGAACCCCATCACCTACACCCAACTGCCTCAGTCCACAACCGGCGGACTCAATTCCACCACATCTAATATCGCCTCTGCTTCCTGATCATCTCCTAATTCAAATGGCACTCACTCGTTCTCGTACATACTCCCCAAAACACCTCCGCGTCCATGGATTCATGTTCTGCAATTCTCCGTAACTACTCTTCCGGCTCAAGCAGCTCCATCTGCTTCCCATAATTTGCGAGGGGCCGCAGCACATCTACCCAATCCCTGTATAGAATATGCTTCTAGCTTTTGATATGCAGATCTTAGGTACATTGCGCTTTCCGCCTCCATTACACAGTGCCACCATTGCACTCACAAGGTAGTCAATAGAGAGCCAACTCATCCCGCCACCGTTCTTGCTGTTGAAACCCGAGACGCTGCCGCCCAGGAACGATGCAGCAAGGATCCGACGGGTGATATCCGACTTGTTTAGGGGCCTTCCGGCTTTGTTGTACATACCCGTGTGGATGATATTCACGGGAATTCTTGCGGCCTCTGATGCGCGCAACAAGACTTGCTCGCATGCCCAGCGGCACTTCAGATATGCGAGGCGTGGAGAGGGGCCGGGAAGAAAGTTGTTTAATTCTCTGGGATCGAAACGCCATGCAGCTTTGGGTTCGTTGAACGTGGTATCCTGGAAAGTTTGGAGGTGTAAAACGCCCCAGGTGGAGATGTAGTTGGGTACTTTTACGCGGGAGGGGCTCGAGCTAGCTGCAGAAACGTGGTGGCTCCGAGGTTTGCTGCTCTGAGGTCTGAGTAGTTCTTGAGGAGGCTGACGAAGCAGTCCGCATGATAGATAATATCTACGACGGTGTCGAGAAGTGCTACAGCTTTGGATATGGGGTTGAGGGTTGGGTCGGAGAGAGCGCTAGAAAATACTGTGATTTGATTGAGGAGGTTCGAGGCGGATGATTTCTTAGAGAGATACTAATAGAGTTCATCGATTACACGCTGGATGCTTCGTTGTCCTCCACGGGAATAGTAATGTAATATATTGGAGCAGTTTTTGTATTGAGGAGATGCCTTAGAAGATGGGAACCTGCCATACCAGCGACTCCAACTATGAGTATGCCACGAATCGGAAGTGAGATGTGGTGCCGTGGTTTGTTAGCGACAAAATCTTGGACACCATGGGAAAGTTTATCGGCCATGTTTACGACGATGCTGTGATAGACCTGCCTGCGATGAGGTCAAAATGGACACATTGGTGCATATCAAGCTGTTTTGTCTGTCAGCTGCTTCCTTCAAGAAGTCAAGTCTAAATATTGAGAGTGGCTAGCTTGCATCTATGTTCTCGGGCAAGGAACCAAGGATATGGCCAAGCTTTTTCTTGAAAGCAACTAACAGAAGCTTCTTTTAAGAAGGGCATTATTTCTTAAACTGCTCTAATTATTTCTTTTATAGTGTGGTAAAGTGGTCAAAATACCATTTGAACGATGTCGTGCATAGAATTAGATAACTTCAAGCACACCAACACCCAATTTCAACAGTTATACACCACATCAGCTTTGGTACAATTGTGTAGTCGTCAACATTATTTGACAACATCATGTACCAACTAATGAATTCAGTGTTTATGTACATGAATTAGGAATTTTAGAACTTAATGCACATTAGATACTGGATTTTGCAAAGTATTTTTAATACATAATTTAGGAAATTTAGTATTTAATGTGCATTAGGTTCTAAAAGTCCTTATTCATGTGCACCAGCACTAAATTCCACAAGTTCATGCATGACATCATGCTACAATATCATTAAATTCACAACATTGTAAATGGAATTGGCAGGATTAGGTGTTGGTGCACATGAATTTACTCAATTCCACTAATTACATGTACGATGTCGTGAAATGGTATTTTAACTACTTTACACCGCCATACCCTTCTAAGTATTGTTAATACGACCTTCAGAACTTATAGTTGAAAAGGAACCCAAACTCTGGTCAATCTGCCCAGCTTGCCGGTGCTGAATCTCTCTCTATCTTATCATTTGTTCGATCAAACATTTTAAAAGCCTGAGACAATCGCAGGCGGCGCTGTGTCATATATTGCAGCTTCGAATAACTTAATGGCCAAGCTCGGATAATCCACTCTGCTTGAGCCTCCGAGTGATTGTATCTGTCTTTCAACACCCCGACACCAACTATTCACGTCAGCTATTTGCGTATCGATGGGCAGTATGATGACACCTATAGAGCATGCCAGCAGCCACGGAAACCGCCGGTAAACCTTTTGACCTACGATATGTTGCAAGGCCATTCTGGAAAGCGTTTCCGGCAGCATAGTTTCCTTGTCCTTTGTTTCCAATAATCCCACTTACCGACGAAAACATGAAGAAATCTAAGTTATCCTGCTGGCTTACCTGATGGAGGTTCCAGCTAATTCGGACCTTCGATTGCAATGTGGTTTCCCATTGCTGCAGCGTCATGGGTGACAGAATAGCATCGTTTAGTACTATGGCAAGGTTTGGGATTCCTTTGACGATGTGCTTCTGGCGAATTTGGGAGATGCTGTGTTGAAAGTTGGTGAGATTGCAAGCATCAACACTGAAGGATTCGATCTTGATACCAGTGGAGATGCTGGACGAAACCTTTAGGGCACGACGGGATAGGACAATGATGTGTCGCTCGGCCATCTAGTTCAGGATGATTTTCCAACGCCTCCGAAGCCCCCGACGGTTACATATACTCTGGATGGAGAGAATATGCGTTCTCGACGATGATATACTGTTATTCCGTGTACCAGACTTGTCTCATGGTCATGATGCAGCACTGCTAGGGGATTTTGGCCACGCTGAAATAACTACTCGTATCTATTGAGAGGATATATGTATCTGAGGATACATCTGACGCAGCACGTTTTGAAAGACGACCTGCCTCTTCCGGGAGATGAGTTTTGCTCGCTTGCGGCGTAAGTTGCATAAGCGCTCCGTTAAGCTTAAGTCCCTCATGGTGCCATTTAATAAAAAACTCGGCATAGGTCCCGTCAGTGACAATTTGCATGTATGACCTCGATTAGTGCTTATTCTAGAAGTTTAAGAAGCTGACGAAGGATAAATCTATTGCCCGGGCGGATTCGAGCTTGGTCGGCCAAAACAAGGGTTATCGTGGAGCTTGCAAACACAGCAACTCTTTGTGGTGTCGATTGTGTTTGTGCACTGAGGTTGACGATATGGGGTCAACGGTTACCAACGACGCACCTCCGCCATTGCACGACCAACATACGACACATTCATCCACGTTGTCACCGCGCAGAATCATGCCAGTGAAGAAATAACCAAACCTTCCATCCTGGACTAGATACTAGTTAATCACTGATGTTTGGACTCGCACCACCATCCCTGAACCTGGATCCAGCACCCCTCGTGGCTTCGCAGCTTCCAGCCCTCGTCTGAAGCCTGTGACAAACTAGCTTGCAGTCGGCATGTTCCACGGCAGAAAGAAGATATATTTCTGATACCAATAAACCAAGTTCACGAGATTGATCATCGTCAGAGTGGTAACGGATGACGAACGGAATTCCGACTTGAACGTGGCCCCTCCACTATTAGATAGGTTGCGGGGATTTTAGTGCTCAGAGGAAACCGTTTGAAGAAACCCGGAAGTGATGGAATGGAAGGGTTCTTGGCTTTCGACGCTAGAGATCCAGAGGAGACAGGAGTGCTTTTAGAAGGATTAGGAGAAGAGGTATTTGTAGTGTGGTGTGCGAGGGCTTGGCAAAGACAATTATTTTGGATGAATGGTCAGGGAAGTGATGCGGCGGCAGAAAGCGGGGTATTAAAAATGGATAGTCTTGTGTGAGGAGAGAATGGATATCGTCTCCACTATTCACCGACATAAGGGATGTTCCTGAGGGCATAGTCACCCCGTGCCTCTTGCGGAGAAGCTGCCAGCTGTCGCCCTCGATGTCGAAACTGTACAGTTTCGAATTCCAACGCATAGGAAGCCGCAATCCGCCACGCTCTAGCCAGGATTAGCAGAATACTTGGAAAGATCTGATACCATAAGAAAGTGCAGGCCACTGCTATCTCCTTCGCTTTCGGTCCCGCTATTTCGGTGTCGACAATTCGTACCAACCTGTATCGTCTCCTACATCCATCCTCTGGGTTTGCTCTAATTGCTGAGATTACCGTACTGATTATTCCCGGGGTTATGTCGACTAGGGAAATATTAGCACCTAGGAACTTGTAACCTCAATGGTTCCTCGAATCCCCATTCCTAGCGAGATTGATGGGATTCAACAATGCCAAGTCAGGGAAGAACTCTGGTTTGTAGAACGAGCGAAGTAGTGACATTTAGCGCAAGAAGCTTTGAGCATCGAAGCGCACATCGATTAGAGATATCGAAGTGGCTGTGCTGTGTGCGCTTATGTTTGGGCCGAAGGAAGCTCTATCGTTGGTGGTTTTTTGTGAAAAGAAAACTCCCGACCAGCCTGCGCGAACACTTCGAGGATGGAGATGGTGGTGATACGATATGAAGCTGGATATATTGAGTCGAGATGGGCAAGAGTTGGGAGCTTCAGGATTGCGCTGAGCATCGACGGGTTTACCGGATATGAATACGTATTTTTGGGAAACTTTCCGGATGCTGTAGGGACGCTGGTCTGGGGGTTTGCCAACTTTTTGAGGCCGGTGGGATGCCGGATACGGAAGGATTCTTGCAAGGAGATTATTTCACCGTTGCCGGGCTGCTCTTTGAAGACTGGATCCTGGATGTTGCAAGTGAGGAAGACATGCTGTAGCTGGTCAATACAGTGCTGTGTCCATTGGGTGCTGTCAATGAATGAGATGTTTTCCAGCCTGTAACAGTCTTCTCCTAGACCTTGATAGAGTGCGGTGCAGACCTCAACAGCCTTAGATTCAGCCGTCAACTCCAGTGGAGCCGTTGCGGAGACAGAGGGTTGCCTCTAGACCAAGTTAGCGTCCAGCTTCGATAGTCATGAGAAGGGATTCAGTGGCAGAAACATACGGGTTGTCCTACATACGGAGGTGGTAGTGGGAATTGTATGCGATGTTTACTCTCAACCTTCGAACAAATATGTGTTGCTTTTTACAGATCTTCTCTAGTTCTTCGATAACATCCAATCGTATAACTGTACGGGGAGTTGACAGCAGCTAAATCAACTCTCCCCATATAGTTCTGGAGGTATTCCTCGGTCTGTGATTGGGAGAGGCCCACGGCAGACATGCAACCGACCCCTGGCTTAACTAGAGATATGGCTTTGCCGCGAAAGTAGGATACTGCCATCACGTTACGGACGGGGAGGATGCCGGCAGCATACGCAGCACCAATTTAGAAGAGTGACCAGCAACTGCTGCTGGGGTGAGGCCGTAGCTTCGCCAAAGTGACACAAGGCCCCCCTGTAGGGCTATGCAGATAAGTTGCGCTATTTCTGCATCAGAATCGGGAGGATGCTTTTTTGTTCAGAAGCTCGGTTACAATAGATAACTGGGGATTTCCAGGGGGAGAACCAAGGCGGAGGTCACATTCTTCGAGAACGCTGCGGAACTCGAGAGACTGTTGAAGGAGTTTTGCGCCCCATCTGGACAATAGCGCACCTTGACCGGTGAGAATGTAACAAAGACCTTGGTTTGAACGAAATTTTTTTGCTGGCCGTCTTCGACCGAGCCTAAGCCTTTGATAAGCTCTTCCTAGGTGTCGGCTACTACGAACTCGGTATACTTTAAGGTCGAACGGCGGGATTGCAACGTATTAGATAGATCGGTAAGGGAAGTTTTGGTATTCTTGGATTCGAACTCGGCGTATCGTTTTGCTAACGCTTCCAGCGAGGATGTTCTTTGGGCTGATTCTATGGACGTCCGGTTGGAATAGCCTGTAAAAGATTTCCTTTCGACGCTCTGAAAAGGTTAATATACGGCTTCCCCAGTCTAGAACGGCGTGTTTATTTGTGCTTCTAAAGCTAGAAGAATTCGCCGATGCTCGTCTGTATCCTCTGGCCACGCAATCACAGTTGTAGGTATTGTGATGCGCTTAGTATCGAGCTTGGGATTGAGCCAGGATATGTTCCGCAGTGGCGGGATGATACCACGGTTTAACGATTCTACGGCTTTGGCGATTCCGGCCAGGCCATCACAGGATTATAGATGGCTGATATTTGACTTTACGGAGCCTACAATCAGCGGGTGGTGTAGTGGAGATGCGTTATTAGAAGCGAAAATGCAACGTATACTGCCGCGTGTTCGGCAGAATCTCTAGCTTGCGTCCTAGTACCGTGGGCTTCTAGGTGGTTGGAAGAATTCGGGTTGATGCCAAAATCATCGAAAATCCCGCGAAGATTCTGCATCTGTCCGCTAATTGAGGGTGATATTATCCCTGTGTTCTGTCGTCCTGGTTTAATTGTGTTCCTCTGATGACGGCTTGTACTTATTTCTCCGGTAGAGCCTAACTACTTATAATAAGATGCTCATACATCCGGCTCCAAGGACTTAACAACCTCAATACTATACTATAACAGCATCGGTCATCTAGAGAGAGGAACCTGAGTTATGAGAGTGCGACAAACATATCCGGGCAGAGGAGTAGATTCGCGCCACATAATATCCATGGATGATTCGCCGCGCTGAAGGGCTTTTGCGCTATGGTCCAGTGCCCCTATTGTTGAAGAAAATGCCGTATCCAGGGATACACTAGGATCATGTAGACCAAAGAAATAGCTTATCCTATTTGCCGTAATGAAATTTCCAGTTCCCGTAGCCTGATATTTAGGGATGAAATCAACATCCCGCAAGAGGCTTCCATGGTAGCCGGAAGCAAAGATTTCTAGTTCTGTCAGCCACGGATCACCGTCCAAGTTTATGTGGTTATTTTCCCGTATACACTGTGGTATCACCTACATACTTTGGCGAGAGACAGTCTCGCGGCCTCAAGAGCTTCACATACGACCTCAAGGATTAAACACTGCTGCGGGTCGATAGTAGCGATTTCCTGCGGGGTGATGGAGAAGAAGTCAGCGTCATTGACTGAGAGATCTTAAAGCAGGAAATAGTCATGCTGCGCTTGGGTTGTGGCTTCATGCTGGTGGGGAGAATAGAACCGTCAATGTTGAAGCGGGAGATCTTTTCTGGAGATTGCGAGATGCCATGGGATTATCCTAGAACTCAGATGGAGAGTTGGAGCCGGCCACGCGACAGGAAAGTCCAATGATTGTTGCATCATGATCTGCGCTGCGTGCCATTGTAATGGTAGTGCCCAGGAGTGCAAAAGCTTCCGGGGTTTGGAACGAGAGCTGAGGTGAGTGTAATAATAAGGTCTGTCGTATGTATTTACTTTCCGAAATGCCACATTTCGAGAAGGAACAGAAACTGTCGAGAATAGTCGTCCTTCGAGTAATTATTATTTCTATATTAGTGTTTAGTCTAATGGGTTTGTCGATAAATGTAATAATGACTTTCTTATTCATGAGGTAGTTATATACAGCCATCAAACCCGTGTCACAAAAGGTCGTTTGGACCCGATAATCGGCAATACTCCTAGTTACAGGCACAACGCTAGTTCCTTAGGAATACCCGATATAGGTACGGCAAGCCTCGACAATGTTAGCAGAGTCAGTGAAACTCAGGAAGACTTTATAGCTTACCTGTAGCGGGGACCTTGGTTTGTTGTAGCTGTCAAACGGTTCAAGGGAACCGGCCGTAGACGATTAGCGGATGCACTAACCATCTAATTCGCGAAGTGACTCATTAATCCCCACTTCTGCAATGCGACTGATAATTTGAGAAGAGCTCGCTAAAAAAGTTTTTCATTTCTTAGCATAAATATTAAACAAAACATCTTCTATGTTAGGTATTTGCATATTTAGGAATTTTGACTAATGGCGATGCAAGGATACAATTCACAGTATTCGGCTGGCAGCCATCCTCCATCTTCTCGAGCTGAAGCTACTATCAATAAAATCCCATAGTATGTATTGTAGGTGGAGAAGGAAGAGTATATATGGGTCAGTAAAACCTGTCGTGAAATTTACTCTACCAAGCCCTCAGACATACCTATAGTCAGACGCTTTTTTTCTCGCAGCGCGGAAGCAGCAACTTGTTGTGTAAGCGTCTAATCGAGAGGAGCATAATTGCTACATTAGTAGCTAGCCCTCACAAAATGCTCTGGCTAATCCTAGCAAAAACATTTATTAGCGGGCAGTAGGCGAATGGCATCCATGATGAGCTCGCTAACAGTCAACTGCCCGGCTCTTCGAGTGGCCCAGAACTGTGGCCCGGTTTGAGATATATGTAAGGTTTCGGTTCGGGTTGTACTATGTTAATTCGCCATGATTACATATGGTGCATTTCATATACGATACTGCCGGTGGTAGCAGCTGGCGGTGACGGCCAATCTTTACATCGCAGATATCTAGAAGGTTATCGCTCAGATCAACCTGGCGTTTCAGCCCTCGTCGTGCATGGCATTGATTGGGGATTCCAGAAGCTCGGTCTAATGACCGCTATCCGAGTACCGCCCAGCGCCCTCTATACACTTATTATACCCTCCCTATAAACTTAACTTTGTAGATTAGTCACAATAGTCACATTGAGAGTAGTAGAAAATACGAATCAGTAGGTAGCAGAAATTCTGATTGGTGAAGTGCACATCATGTATGAGTAATCATCTCGGTTTTCCCAAATCGGGTGTAATTGTTCAATCACCCGAATATTTCATTTTGATCTAGATACGTAGACTACGTCTCATAGGCTGGTGGGAGGTTTATGTCTATCGGCCCAGAGAGAGTGGGCAGTGCTAGATTTTCCGTTCCCAAAATGTGTCACTGGCTGTGTAGCAATGGAGCTCTATCGTATCTCACTCGTATTTCGCTGCTTATACCGATCGGCGACATTCCAAATTTCATAAACCTAAGGTGAGCTGTTTGAACATTAAACTTGAAACAAGAGCCAATAAACGAATGATAGGACAGGTATTTGGGGTGCATAATCAGTAGGGTGTATTCGCCCGAGAGAGAATGGGTTTGTCATGATATGCAGTTTATAAATAGTTTAGGCATGCGCATCGGCGCGGCGTAACGCGGGCCATGTAGTCCACTCATAATCCTCAATTCGCCGCACCTGCGGGCACCGATTGACCATTACAAACACATCTACCATATATATTCTTCACCATTCCAAGGCTAGCTAGTAACCTTCCAATCAACGAAACCTCAACGCCCCACAAACACGCCTCTTTCACACGGAACCCAAACTCAAAACTTTCCGCGCATACGTGTACAATTCAGCCCCTGATACATCTTTCATCGTCTCACCATCACCGCAGGGATAAGCCAAACCAAGCCGATAGGTGGTTTCTTATCGTCATAGACCTTCAGCAGGGTTTTGTATGCCGCTTCGCACTCTTTCTTGGCCGTCTCCCTCCGAACATCAACGGCCATCATCGATGCATCCCGGTACCAAAAGTGGAGAGGATATGTAGGAAGATAGTATAGCTGCAAGCGGCTGAATACAGGATGATTACAACAACAACAATCAACCTGGTCGTAATACGAGGTCCAGAGATTTTCCATTGGATTGTTGCCTCCAATTTGAAAACCGAAGATCTTGCAGTCATGATCTGCCATCGACCGATCCAACTTCCCGTCCCCCGTATAGTATCCGACCGAGTGGGTGCGACATTTCAGGAAGTCGTCGGTACATTCCAGGCCAAGGTTGGGATTCGCGTATTCGTTCCAAATACCAATGGTATTGAGTGGCATTTGGCGTGCAATGGCTGAAGCCTAGAGTCTGGAGATCCCCGCCGGGAAACCTGCATACGTTAGAAATCTACAGATACCACAGGAGCTATGAATTGTACTAGCCAAAACTGAAATACCCAGTGGGTCCGACATAACATTAGAAGTTGATGGTATCGAGCCTTGGTTCTGCGGGATGGAAGCACTAATGCTATTACTGGGATAGATGACCATGGTTGAGCCGTGGAGTACGAAGTTTTAGTACCAGCGGCCAACTGCTTCACCAAGAAGAGGTCGCAAAGCGAGAGAATGAGAAGACGGAGGTTCATGGTAAGTTTGGTGAAATGGATGTCTATATATGAAACTTTTGGGAGTAATTATGGAGTGGGTTTTGTTTTGGTTGTTTTTTGAGTGTATGTGGTAATACGGGAGGTCTTTCATCAACTCTTGTAGTCGGAGGCATAGTAACACATTCAAAATTAATTTGCGGTCCAATTTGCCGTGCCTATATATGAGTGCGTATTTTTAGGGGATATTTACACTAGATCCGCCCCATAAGGTATACATCTAGTCTGCTGTTATCATAGGGTCATAAAATTCGCGTCGCGGCAAGAAGGTGAGTTTATGCCTGAAGGTTCTTTAAGCGTTGATCAGGCACCGATTCAGGCGCGTTATCTCACGACTGCATACATGTGCGTACTTAGTCCCTGCACATAACTGACGACAAGAACAGGTCAAATGTGACGATTACTGGCTTGTGCTGCTAATTGGCGTTACACCCGAATTGGGAGGGGTTCTCTCCCCGGGACCACAGAGTTCCATAGTGTCTCCCCTGTCCGTATTTTAAGGTGCATTAAATGAGTATTCGTCCACGCTCCTCGGGATTCTAATAATTATCTGCATTCTTGTAGAATTAGGAGAGAATATCTTACGAATTGGTAGATTAGAGCTTGCTACTTGGAGATCCTTGTTTGACTGAGCTCATGCTGTGACTCGCAGAACTGTTCACAGGAGCCTAATGCAGGTTAGGGTTAAGTATGTTGACGTCCTCCCTTACAATGGTCTAGGGCATTCAGTCTGGCACAGCCTTCGCCTTTCCCAAGCATTAGATCAGACCAGTAAGTAAGACACACCCGATAGAAACGCAGAAGTGGGCACAACGTGTATACCACTGAAGAAAAGCCACCGGACGATTGAGCAAGATCGTTAATGAGCAAATTGGTAGCCGTGTTGCAACGTTGGCCATCGTGCCGCCTTGGCAAAGCGAATTGCGAGGGCCGAAGGATTCTAATACCATACAACAACCCCTTCTCCATAGATGCTTCTTGAAAATTCTGTTTTATTGGATCTACTGTGTGATTGCATACAACGCAACAAACATGCTTCGTCTACGATGCACCCTAACAATTCTCATCCTTGTTGTGTTCTCTGAGGCTATGTCATCAACCCTAATACTGCCTTCATATACTTCATAATTAGTGACTTTAAATTAAAGATCCTCAGGACATTGGCAGTTATGCAGGAGCGATCAGTAAGTGGTTCTGGGTCTTTGTTAATTGGACTTCCAGTATCGTCGTTTTGGGCAGCACATGTACAATCTATCTTAACAACCTTTTAGAGTGTTTTGTCCGTCCGAAAAGGGCACAAGAATATATTTATCGGTTTGGCTGGAAACGCTTTATTTCTACCTTTTTTGGCTCTGCAAGATCGCGACCCCTGGCATTGATTGCACAAAGTCCCTGTGGAATCCTTAATAGTAACATCGGCGTAGCTCGTACTGGCCTCAGAAACTTGAAAGCTAGTGGAATAAAGCGATATCACTTATCGGAGGGTGTTTTCTCTTCTCATAATGGGCCTTGCAATGGGGACTTTAGGTATGACTACCGATCCTACGGTATCTTGTGTTTCAATTGACAGAGCCTCCCTAGTTGGGCCTGTAATTGGGTTTTTGGTCAAGCAGCAGAGCGCTGGTGGACATATGTCTCCGTACCTGCTATCCTGTTTCACAGCTAATATCATAAAAACCCTCCTCTTCTTAGTCGAGGCTTTGCTGTTGGAGGAGATGAGCTAATTTACTCGTGGAGAAAATAAAATATGTGGTAGAACCATTGGTATTAGACAAACTGGCGCCTTTCCTCCGGTCAAGTTCCATGAAAGCACCACTGTTGTGCATCGCAGCAACTAGGTATGAGCCTCGAGTTTGATTCAGACTGCTTATACAGTGCTACGCATTCAGTTTATTGAATTTACATGCCATCGCATTCGATGAAATTTTCCCAATTTTTGCACCCACCGTGGAATCCAGAACCCTTAAACGCAGGGCTTGGGTTGCAACCTAAAATCATTGCAACACTACTTCTGGCATGGGATTAGTGATTCTCTCCCCGCTCATTTTCAGATACACGTGGTTGAGCCCAGGATATCGGCTTTTCCCTCTGTCGTTCTACTGCGCTCATGCTGACAGTCGCCTATCCCTTCTTTCCCATCCTGCCAGCTCTGAACAAGACACCAAAGACGATTAGTCTTATCCTCTTGCTACTTATGGGTTTTGTTGCAAATTCAATTTGCTTCACAAGTTTGAATATCATGGTATATTACTGTCGTACCCAGCTGGGTTGAGGAGCAGTTATCCCACTGTGCATACCTAGGTACATATATGTCGAATAAATCAGGCTGTTTGTATGTAAGTGAATTCTTGCGTGGAAGCTAAAGCTAGAGATGTCTAGAATTGCATTGCGCAGTCTGTGGTTTGGTGCGGACTGTAGAGCCGGCGAGCACAGGGTTTCTGTGATCGTGGGGACTGAAATCGGGGCTTGGATTTCCCTTCTCCGGTGGTAAGTGATACTAGACCTGTTTGTGATGGGAAATAGAGAATTTGCCAGTACTTGCTGATTTCTGTTATTGCGCCGGGTCAGTTTGTCGTTTCGTTCTGTATTTTCGCAGTCAGTTCGTTTGTAATTAAGATAGTTCGCTAATGATATTTATTGATTACATGTTGGACGGACTTTGATTACCCGTGTGTTCTTACATTTAAGCTACAGGGCAGTAGCTTAAAAGTACGCGTCCCGGTCGCCGCATTCGACTAGCGATATCGCCGCCATCTTGTTTCTATTTTGACATTCTTCCTAGCGACTGGAGCCTGACAGGTGTCGCTACAAGGAGAGTACGTACTCTAAATGTACTATCAAGCAGTATGGATATACGTACTGCATCCGTCAAAACTCGCCTGCAAGTACTCCGGGCAGGATGAAAGACGTCTTAGATGCACCAATTATCGTCTTTGTATTCTGCCTATAAATTTATCAGGGATCGCCGCTGCTGTCGTCCGAGACACGCCGGCGCGTCGCTGCCGAAGTAGCATGCCTGTATACATACGGGCGACTTAACCATCCATCGACTCTACAATACGCAATACTTAAATTGTACCTGCATCCCACTGCAATGGATGCTTCAGAAGATAAGACCGATTGCCTATAGCGGTATTGCTTGGCCTTCGGGCCGCCAGTAGAAAGGTCTCTTTAGGGTTGTACGACAACGCATTCACAGTTTTGGAATATTATAAATATTTACTGATTGCAGACATGAAATCAGTGTGCTTGATAGATACCGATGGTGATCCACATATTTTCTACTACTTAAGTGGATATCCTTCAAGGATTATTCGTATCATCAAGTAATCATTACTGACCTGAACGTACTGAACTTTGACACTCTCAAATTCATCGATCGGTTGGCTTTGTATCACCACTGCCTCGTCTCGATCCCCACTTTAGATATTACCACTTCTCGCATAAGAACCAAGAGTATATTCGCAGGTTTCTTCTTTCGCCCCGGCTTCAATCTACGAAACCTTTTCTCCCCGCCCTCTTACAGCGTCTGCCAAGTCAACGCACACAGACCTGATTCTGACGTGTGCTGTCGGGTGCGCATATAATAAACCCTTTTCTGGGTAGTTTTTTTTGGGCACGACCAAAACATGTCGGCCACCGCCGCCAGCACAAGTCTCATCCCAGAATACCGCAAAATACCAGGAATTCCACCAACGTTCACCTCTCCAGCTGAATTAAATCCCAACTATAAACCAGATGACATCGGAAAAGAGCTGTTGATTCTGGGAATCGTCACGTTCATCTGTGCGGTTATCACTGCATTTTTGAGGTTATTCGCCAAATATCATTTCCAGCAGACAATTGAATGGTCAGATTGGTTGATGGTACCAGCTGTGGTATGTTTATGATACAGCATGGAGGTCTCCACTGGTAGCTGACGGCGGGAATAGATATTCGCTCTACTTTACAATGCGTTGAACTTTATCGCTATCACTAAAGGTGGTGCCGGAAGACATCTATGGGATAACACGCTCGAAATGTTTAAGATCTATATTATGGTTAGTATTCCACACCTCTACTCCACCTTCGTCACTAACTGCCACAGGCAACCTTCCTGAACCAAATCTTCTACTGGATCTCAATCTACTGCACCAAAATCAGCATCATCCTCTTCGTGCGCCAAATAATTGGTCGCGCAATCATGCGGCCATTGAAAATCGCGGTCGAAGTCCTTCTGTACTTGTCCCTCGTCTACTATCCCATAGCAATTGTTCTCATATCCACCCGATGCTCTCCGCACCCGCGAGCACTGTTCGATGTCGAAGAAAGAAGGAAATTTGGGTGTTCATCGCCTGTGGGGAGTCGGAAGAACCTCTTTTATGGGATTGCGAGCGTACACAGTGTCCTCGATGTGGCTACTCTCATCCTACCGTTCTTTGTGCTTGGCCGCGTCCGGATCGCAGCAAAAGAGAAACTGATTCTATATTTCTTATTCGGATTGGGGATTATGTAAGTTTCCGTTGTCCCAGTCACCTGGTGGTTATTGATGGGGGTGGGTGCAGTGCATGTCTATGTGCAATTCTCCGGCTCTACTACTTCCCGAAGACTTGGGACTCGACCTGGGTAATGTGGAAAGCATACACGTTTGGCACTTTGGAGACGAATTTGGCAATCATCTGTGTGTGCGTCCCGCAGCTGAAAAAACTTGTTAGCCATGTGGGGGTCAAGTTTGCGGGCAAATGTTCCCGCTCGACGAAAAGGGAGTGTGGGAATAACAGTGAGGGGACAGATGGTTCGTATGAGCGGCGGCGGAAGAGTGAGAAGAGTTCGTTGGCAGATGATGAGTTGGCATTCATCAGGGGGGGCTACCCGGTGGCGAGGGGCAGTGCGACATGTGCTGTATAAGACCGTGCGCGGGGGTAGATACTAAGATCGAGCAGAGACAGATGTGTATAATATTCTTCACTGGGTGTTTTCAGCTATCTCGGTTTAATGGGCTTCGAGAGCCTTGATCTCCCGCTCGTTGTTTATTTCTGCTGTCTGTTCTTGTATATAATAAGGGTTCGCCCGCTTAGAATACAATAGTAATTTATGAGGGCTTGTTGGTATTATGGTTTGAGGAGGTTATTTTGTCGGAATTTTTGGGTTCAAGCGTTTTCGCTGCCAAAAAGTCTGCCAAAAACTGGCTGATAAAAGGCTGATCATATATGGTGCTCTCCACTCCTTATCTACTCCAATAAGGTAAAAGGAAGATAGCGCACCACCGATCAGATGCATGTTCAGTACGCCATCGTGAGCTTTCCAGCTACAGATAATTTATACCTCTTACCATGTAACCATGCGCTAAACCCTTAGTCTCGAACCGCCAGTAAGCAGTCCGAGACTACTCTACTAAACCCTGAACAGATTTTAGTATAATCAACTTAGCGCCTTTGTACTTCAAAAGAGCAAATTGGCAGATCTGGAAATGATGCTACACCGAAACAATGGCTATTAACCACGGCATAAGAGAATTGATTGAATGCTTTGCATACTTTATATGCGTCACCTGCTCATTTCATACCTGAATCTTACTGGGCGAATATCGAGTTCCGTATTATCCAGATGCGGTTCGGTATTTTCAAGTTTTGAAGTCCTACTTTGCCTTGGGCCCAAGTTAGTATTGCAATGGTATCCAGCCACTCGTGCTTTGTTTTTACCACAAGAAGCAATGAGAGCTGAGAACTATATAAGCTCTTACATATAGAGTACCTAACGAGTTCAGGCTAATTGCAGTTTGTTTGTTTTCATCAGCCGCTTGCATATTATCTTCCTACTAATCTTCGCCACATAATAAACTAAGGGACAAACCCTAAATCCAACAAACATCGTGACTCCCCACCTCCCACCCAAGGCTAATTGCAGTAAGCTTGTACTCTGGAACTAAACGTCTTTTTACACCTACATACCGTTCAATCCCGCCGGAATTCTGTCCGAGCTTGTCATCACCATATCCTCGGTTAACCGCTGGGGCAACAAGGCTCCACAACTTACTTACCCTAGCGTCTGATCACGACTATCACTACCGTACTACCTTTTGAAATTATATTGGTACATAATTCTATTCCTTATCACCACACATCTCAGCCGAGTCGGCGTCCTGTTGTGAATAAGGCTGCTAACGCATGTTAAAGACTGGATACTATGGCGGTTCATGGGCCGGGGAACTGGTGGGTACTGAACGGCAAACAATGCAGATACGCGATCCGAGACTATCTGCTCGAGAAAACACTAGAGATAGGATGCGAAATACGACGAATTAAAATATAATTGATGATGTGGATGATGATTGATTGTAAGGTCAAGAGCTTTCTCGAAGAAAAACTAACTACAAATTGAATGCGGCTCTGCGGGTGATCTACAACACTAGCCTATTTTGTACCATGAAATATAAATACTCAATTTGCGGAATTCCGCGCCTACGAGTGCCACATTTGTGATTCTGTACCACTGAAGCAAGCCGTATTCAACAATTGCAGAATAATCCGACTTTTCTAGAAGCAATGTAATTATATTGATACTTGAAATTTCTTATTCCTCAATGAATCAAGTAATGCAGCCAAGGTTAACGAAGGGGCGGTAGATATCAAATATTCACAACCAGAAGGTGCCCCCAGGAGTTTCGTAGCTCTACGTGGAAACACAACGCCCGTGTTTCCTGTTCTCGATCAATCACTTTTTCCCGGCAACGCGGTAGCTTCATAGAAAGAGCATCCAATCAAGACTACTTATTCGCATCTTAGGAGTTTCAATCTCTTCACAAAAGTCGTCTCCAGTTGCTTGCTGGGTTTTCCTGCTCCCACGAGTTCATAAGAAAAACACCACACACTGAAACAGTGGATACGAATATACGTACTCCGTATAAATACGTTGTCCAATACCGTTACGCGCCGATCATTGAGCTCACTCCACTATTCTTAAGGCCGAGAGGGGTAGCCATGAAACATTTCTGTTCACGTAACTCCGTTGTTGCCTTGGCCCGTCAGCAACAAGCATGCCGGCCGGCTGCACTGCCTTGAAGTCACTATTTTCCTCTCCTTGAAGTGACATCTACAACCAACAAAACTTCAACCAATGGAGTAACGCCACAATTTTCTCTCCGGGCTGTGTTTTCACACTGACAACGTCGCAGCAGCTAGCGTGCGGATCCGCACAGATTATCGCATAGATTATCGAGTTGAAGACGCCGTTTACAGTCTACTCCGGCGGTCACATGTCGAATCCCGGTTGTGCTTATCTCGATTGAGGGATTGATACGATTGGGTTTGATGAGGCGGCGAAGATAGCAAGGCCAGGGTGGGTATGTAGCGGGGCAAAGGTCTATGAGTTCCTTCTACCGTACGGGGTGATTGTGGTTGTTGGTAGGGTCTCACCTGCTGCAGAAATTGGCGACGCTCCTCCGTCCTGGCATCCTTCCAAGACTTTTTGCCGCGCTGGCGCGTGGGCGGATCCCTTAGATAAATATATGAAGTAACTACATCACTGTCAAACATGACAACCAGTTTTGAATTGTACTGGCAGGCCATAACACCAAAGGAGTAGAGGAATCTAGCATTTGCGGTGACATTAAACAAACTTTCGCTTGAGAGTCCACTGTTATCGTTATCAGAGTGACCGCTGCACGCAGGCCACCCAATGACTCAAGGGAGAACTTGTGTTCAGATATCTGGTATACAAGAGAGAATACATGATTGCACCAAGTTCTAGTGCACATACAGAAGATAATGACACTGAACATCGAAATAACCTCTCAATACATTCAACACAAATGCGGAAGCCTGTCGCTAGCCTATGAAGCTGTTTGACTGAATGACTAAATTGCTCTCTGGTAAAATCTACTGGATGTGCTGTTATTGCTGAAGAATCAATCGTAGACGACACGCTGAGTTGATTCCTACTACCATATCTTCACTGTGCACATGCACACCCAACGCCAAAACATGTTATGTACAAAATCACAGTAAGATGAATTACACAATGGCAATAAGTCTTGTATATTGTAAAGATATACCACAATGCCCCCTAGACCTCTCGCGCTTCAGCATGGCAAAAGTCTTGGAAGGATGTCAGGACGGAAGGTCCGGAGGGGCGTCGGAAATCTTGTGTATTGATGGAGGTTGCAGGAACTAACAGAGCGCCGGATGTTGACGGTCTCACGTTGGGCATGGGATTAGTTTCTATTACGGTCAAGTTGAATACACTACTGACACCGTCGTCAACTTCCAGGTATATCAGCTCATCACGCATCCATCACAACTAGCATGACGTATAGGTCGTTCTCGCCAGCGGCAAAATCGTCGAAGCAAACTTTAGTTCGCACTCAGATCTATTTTGGGCTCTCAAAGGCGGATTAAACAACTTCAGAATCGTCACCCGCATCGACTTCCAGCCATCTACACGTAAAAGGTATGGCCTGGCACGCAAATATTCACCGACAATTCGTACCTTGCCGCTGTGGAGGCCATGAGCACATTCATCAACACTGGGGCCACAGATGTTAAGGCAACTGTACAGTTTGCATTCCCGCCGGCGGGAATTCTGGGCGTTAGTATGTTTTACGACGGACCGGGTGAGAGCGGTGATGAATCTAGCACGTCTGAAGCTTTAAAGGGATATACGCAGTTGAATTCGAGCGCGGGTACGCTGGCATAAAAACTTGCGCAGCTGTGGGAGTTTCTGGGGCTAAGGCTCTGGGCTTTGGTGAGCACCCTACCACACCCTTGGAGGATAGAGCTAACGGAATAAAACGCGAGCTTAATACCCTCAGCATCCAAAAGGACACTGGGCTGCTTGGGGAGCTCACGAAGCAGTATCACTCCGCCGCTGCAGAGGTAACTGGAGTTGACGGGTTGTGACGCAAATTGTGGCTATGGTTTTCATGCAGAGTTCTTTGGAGAAGAGCGCTCTGGTCCTGGCGGTTATCGATGCGAATGGGGGAGGGCTCATCTGTATTATTTTTTTGTTACCTAATTTCCGGATGCTTAAATAACGGGATTAACGCATCATCCATCTTGCCACATGGTCATCGGCGGACGGCGACTAACAGGTGTATGCCTTGACAAAAAATACGACTGATGAGCTCTACGAAGCCGGCAGAAAGCAGGAAAACTGAGCCCGTTCGTGTTCATGAATGATGTTAGTCCTCATCAGGATGTGTTTGCAAGATATACCCACGAAAACTGTAAGAAGCTCAAGCATATCTTGCGAAAATATGACCCAGCCTGTATTTTCCAAACTCTATAGAATGGGGGGTTCAAGATCGGGTTGTAATCATATATTTTGGAACAAGCCTATCTTATTTAATAGAATGCATGCAATGCACCCTCATGATCACAAATATCTCTATATTGTGAATAACACCATTATTACTTCTCCCCCTTCTCCCCCTTCTCTCTACCCAACCTCACCGCCTCCTCCCCCCACCACTTTTCTAAAAACTCCGTCAACCCCACCAGCTCCACATTCACCATCCTATTCAAATTCATCTCCACATGTGCCTCTTCCTTAGCCACCGACAACATAGCCTGCAAATAAAACTTTCTAAACTCCTCCGTCTCCGTACACTGTCCCTCCAGCTCCTCACGGCTCTTATACGTAACCTCCACCTTCCTCCCCATGATCCTCTCCGCCTCTCTAATTACCTCATTATAGCACGTCACACATGCGCCCATCCTCAGTTCCTCCGGCTACCTCTCCAACCCCACTGTCGCAGCCACAAACTTCCCCATATCTTGCGTCGTAACCATCGTCACCCTCTCCTCCCCCGTTCCCGGGATCTCAGCAGTTCCTTCGAAAGATCAACAATAAACGCGAAGTCTAACGCCCCCGCAAAACCCTCCTCTATCACATCCGGATGCGGCGATCCGTGTGCGAGGTAGGTAAAGAACTGCCCATTCCGGAACGCAGTATACTCCAGTCCGCTTTTGACCACCTCCTCCCAGACGACAACCTTAGCCGCATACCAATCCATCGTGGTGTTCCCGGCTTTGGCGTATGTGAACTCGGAGGTGCGAGCCGGGTTACGCCCGCGGATTGGGAGGCGGTGAGGAGGTTTAGTTGTGCGGAGACTGTCGTGTTGTGGTCGATCGTGTAGAGGCAGCTGATTACAATGTGCACACCCTAGAGGGCGGAGGCCAGCGAGGATACTGAAGTGTAGTCGGCGGTTTTAACGATGGCGCCGAGGGCGGTGAGGTGCGGTTAGGAACTGCGGGAGAGAACCACGACGGTGTGTTGCCCCCCGGAGAGGAGGGCGCGGATTATGTGTGTGCCCACTGAGCCGGCACCGGCGATTGCTACGGTGACCATTTTTGTGTGGAGAAGTGATGGCGATGAATGGAATATTTGAATGCCCTGCCCCACACTTATATACATCCCCAGATACAAGATTCATACAAATACCATACACCCAACCAAGCGAAACTGTGATCGGACTTAGAAGTTGATCGGTGCCCGGATACGTCATGTCAGCAATGCTGCATTACAAAGACCACGCAATCCCATTGCACCAAGACCCTATCGAGAGTAATTTGGGATACGAGAACAGTTCTGGCGTACTGGCGAACTCGTATGTCCGTGTCCACAATAATACTAGCAAGGGTTAGGGATATTGCGTGTTCGCAACGTCTTATCGTGCGCACGATGTAGAGCACCGTCAACTACATCCAACATACGACCCACCGTAGCTTCTCTAGGTGTCAGGATTATCTAGTCTCGATCAGATTCTAGGGAAATAAGTTGCAGAGCAAGATTATCATGCATCTAGAAGAATCAGAATGAAGTTCCGTCAAATGTGTATTCCCAGCGAGCATCATGGAACCTAGGCTCCCTAAATGAACTAGAGCAGCTGCCGCGGCATGACATTATATATACCTGCATAAAGTTGGAAAGTACTGTTCTCCACTTATACGCATAGGGCGCCTGGACCGCCAGTCAGGTTTAAGTTACCAGGGGCGGGAAGACGGTATCATAGTTCCCTACCGCAGCGGAGGTGGGTCAAGTCGTAGAGATGTGCATAATTAAAATTGCATTACTGTGCAGCTGTGACAATGGTGGATTTATAACCAAAGGTAGCACACTTGCAGCTACGGGCTTCCGGGGTAATAAGCTTATGTGAAGTTTCTCTGGAGATGCTTACTTGTACTAGGAATTTTCCTAGAGTAATGGGTGCAGTCAGCGATCACTCGAAGATCATGAATCCTGCACATGCACATCCTCAGGCCCTCGGCACAACATTAATATATGCTCCTATGAGTAAGCTGTTTGAGCTTCCAGTATACAGCATGCCTTGCACAGTGTAATAGCGGCGCGCAATTCCGAAACTGGCGAATTCTCACTCTAGACAAAAGCTACTTTGGACCTGTCAGTTCGAGCTGCTAACTACTTTGGGCTTGTGCTCGCGTTGGAGAGTGCTTTAAAACGCAGGAACAGTATTGCAGAGCGAGTGCCCTGAGGTCCTATGACATATTCTCTAGGCAAACGTGCAAATTCGGACCACCATACGATCTCAACTTTCTCTACAAGGTGGCTGCGGGGGGCACAAAGGGTAACCGCAGACATAGTGCATCACTCAGATATTCATTCCTCTGTGGTCATTGAACAATCGACTCCTTTCATGGCCCAAACGCAGCCACTCTAAGTTGTGCTTTGAGACGTCTGTAGGCCGGCATCGGTGAAGGGGTAGAAATCAAATGATGTCATGCGATCCAGATCGAGTGATGCCAGGGGATTACCCGGCGGGGCATGCAGGGATATCCCTGGACTTCAGAGCATTTCATTCTGCCCTCCCTTCCACTAGACTGGTCCTAAAGCTGAAAACAATGGACGATGTACAATTCCAACTCACAGATGGCGCCGAGAGCCCGTTACTTTCCTCAGCATCTCTGAGTTCACTCTCAGTGGAGCTGCCATTGGCTGAGATCGGACCGGACATCAGCAGGCGACTGTACATATCCCATTTTCTGTCCACCTGGAATTCCCGCATTTTCGAATTCGGGGCTATTCTGTTCATCGCAGCAGTGTTTCCTGGCACTCTTCTGCCTCCTTCGTTGTATGCTCTTGTACGCACGGCTTCCGCAATATGCTTGACTCCAGCTGTCGGGAAGTATATTGATCGTGGGAATCGACTTGAGGTTGTGAGGTTATCAATCAGTATGCTCCCTATTATTCTTTGTGGCTGGAAGTCCTACTACATTTTTGTGTGGTCTAAGACTTAAGTGGGACTTCGGCGCATGTAGTTGTACAACGCCTCGCAATAGCAGCGTCATGTCTGGGCTTTTGGTCATTGGCATTAAACCTCTCGGCTACCCCATGGCTCAGACCATTAATCTTGGGGTTATTGGTCGTAATGGCCTGTGCAGAGAAGCTATGTTCGATTATGAATGTGATCGCGATTGAGCGAGACTGGGTGAGGGTTGTAGCTGTCATTGCCGGATGAAATTAACAAAAGACGTAGGTAATTGTCATTGCCGAACATGACGAATCAGGGCTTCAAGGTTCGTATGGCTTATAATACGATTTACACTGTACTGAACGTGGTGACAACAGTGCTTAATGCTCAGATGCGACGGATTGATTTATTTTGCAAACTGTTTGGCCCGCTGGTAATATCACTGATCGACGGAATATCTACAACTATAGCCATCTGGGCAACGTTGGGACTAAACGTGGCTTCGGTGGTGGTTGAGTACTTTGCTATCGCGGAGGTGTGTCCAATGATATACCCTCTTAACACATGTCTGATGGCAGCCTTAGGTCTACAGGAGGGTACCAGCTCTACAAGTGTCTCACCCCCACCTTCCCGATATTCTAGAGTCCAACTCTCCAGCCCCGCGACGACTGTCAACACACCTGATCTCCTCACTTCGATCCATCCGCAAAGAACTCTCATTCTATACCCGACACTCCGTCTTCATCCCATCCATCGCCTTATCCCTTCTCTACTTCACCGTCCTCTCATTTTCCGGTCAAATGGTTGCCTATCTTCTCTCCGTCGGGTATACCTCAACCCACATTGGCCTCGTTCGGACTTTTTCCGTCGCCTTCGAAATGTCCGCTACATGGCTGGCGCCTCTAGCTATGGACAAAATCGGGCCAACGCGTGCGGGGCTGTGGTTCATCAATTGGCAGGCGGTGTGCATAGTAGTGGCGGTAAGCTTCTTTTGGGGGGCAGAGCTACCTTTCCTTGCCGCATCAGGATTGGTGGTGGGCGTTATTGCAAGCCGGATTGGGCTGTGGGGGTTCGACTTGTGTGTACAGATTATCATCCAAGAGGTATGCAATCGTCTACTCCATCTTTAGCGAACGCAGCATTAACAAACAATCGACAATAGGAAGTTGAGTCAGACTCTAGGGGAGCGTTCTCTTCCGTTGAGATCTCATTCCAGAATATGTTTGAGCTCTTCTCGTATGCATCAACTATTGTGTTTGCTCGTCCCGATCAGTTCCGGTATCCGGTGCTGATGAGTGCACTGGCGGTTCTGGCTGCAGGGGGGTTTTATGCGGAATTTGTAAGGAGGAGAAGAGGACATTTGTTGCATTGCCCGAGTTGTGTGGGTAAAGAGAGGGAGGGAACGGATTCGGCACAGCAAGAGGATTGGGAGATGAGAGCCTTTGGTGGAGACGCTTGAGTATAAGGCCGAATGAGCAAAGGTCCAAGCACTCGAGGTATTCAAAGAAGAGGTAGTCATGAGAAAAGATAGAAGCGCGAGATGATGGGTCGGGAGTAATGCAGTTGGGCAATTTTGGATGAGTAGGGTGGTAACAAAAGAGATTCATAAGATTAAATCAGACGAAAATCGTCTTTCAACGTTGATTGGAGCCCACACCCACTCACTAAGACGCGGCGACGTGATGGGTTGACAAAGGAATCTTGAAGTGTTACGATGCGGTTGAACGTAACCCTATTCCACCGCTTCTACTATTAACGGCGATTTCTATAAGTTATATCTTCTTGTACGCCATCTACAATGTCAGACGAAGCCCTAATCACCAATTAGACATAACCGCGCCATTACCTCTTAATCTTTCATCTCATCTCACTCATCGCATCCCAACCTCACAATTCTACACTCAAATGAGTCTCTTCATCTCATCCCATCCCATCCCATCCCATCCCTTCACCACCCATCACGCTCCGCATGTCCTCTCATCCAGCTCTTCTAACTTTACACGACTTGAAGAAATAGAAATAAATATCATTACGTCCATTTCTTGTCCGATTCTGAGCCCGGGTCATCCACCACTAGCCCGCTACGAATGGGGATAGTGTTGTTCAGAGTGTGGATTCCAGCATGGAGTGGGTCAAGGGATCTTCTCTCCCAAGCCAGACCGAGGACTGGCGTGGTGTTACTCCAGAGCAGTTTGTGGTCCTGAACTGTAAGTTTTATCGAGGCCATTCAGTGAGCGGGTGAGCTGATGGTTTTTATAGCAAGCTGAAAGGGGTTGATAACGATCAGATGGATGTGTTTGATATCATCCACAAGGGCCAAGTGAATAGTTTTCAGAATTACGACTCATCTTGGTCTTAGCAGAAAGAGCGTGTGGATAGTTATGATCATAATAGTATGGCGCGGCAGGAATACCTGTTATGCGCTTAAAACAAACAAAATTCATCAATTAGGACATTAGCTCATGAATGAGGAAGGGATGTAGAGATGAAATGAATCAAAAGATAGTAAGTTCTCACTCAATTACTACTCAGTCGTTGCTAACCAAATTGTTTTCTATCGGTAGACGGCATGCTGATCGGTGCATTAATAATATGTAGTTCAAAGACGAAGACCAGGGCACAATCAATTTCAGGTAGACACATTAGCCGTATCAATAGTTAGAACCTTGATCGAAGGTTGTGACTCAGCTTGACGATACTACAATACCGTTTGCCCTTCACCATCTAGCTGTATCACAGAAGATGAAAACCACATTAGGAAAATTTGAAATTCCTCTGAAGTGGAGTAGTAGAAGTGGAATAGTATAGTACACTCAATAGCTCTGATGAAATTAATTACTTCGGTTACTAACAATCCCTAGATAGGAACTATCGGTGGTTTGTTTGTTTGTAATCATATTGCATTCGGCCGCTAGCGGCCATGGCATATCCCGTACACATTTCCTCCCCACTTCTTCCGTAACATAAAGAAACAAAAGCAAAGTCGCGAGTCCTCTTCCCCAAAAAACAAAAGAAACCGCCAAAAAACAACATCAACTTTTTACACCCCCCCGGAACTATCGGTGGTATGCTAGTGGCAACAATCCAACAACCTGCAGTGAAATATTCCTTGCGTAGACAAATTTCTGTAACCATGGATCTGCGAATTACCACCTTATCCATCGGATCTGTGTCAGGAACTCTAAAACACATTGTTCAATTCTTTTCTATTGTGTTCTTGTTAATGTGAATCGTTAGTTTTAGTAGTGATGGTGGTAGGGGGGGGGGCAACTTAACTACCAAACAACTCACCAATGGCTATAACATTCTCCGTCCCATTGGTTCGAAAGTTTGAGGCCACCAGCCGCACGGATCCTTTCGTCATTGTCGATGTACGGAAGAGACGGGTTGGAAATTTCTTACTATCAGGGTAGAAAACTACAAATTGAGAACCTTAAGATTGTGTGCAGTTTTTCTATTCGTAGATACCAATGAAACCCACAGACAGTTTAAACATTCGAAGCCAACAACCGGAAACAAGAGCCAATACGTATATCGGGGAGAAATGGGGGGATGCAGAAGACAGGTGCGGTGTGGTTGCAGCAACCTCTCCCCTAACGGATCCCGAGAGCCCGGGGTCCCATGGTTAGCAAGTTGCTGTAGGGGCGCTATGTAGCTTGGATTACTGGCGTTTTTCAGATCTCGCTTGCTATTGGTAGCATGGAGGGAATCTATACCCTGTTATTGGGGAGAAAGGTAGAGATGTGTCAAGAAGCTGGAGCACGACCTGGAAGATAAGCAACATGGTGCCCTAGACGAGCCTAGTGTTCGCAGCTCTGCAACCAGTCCTAGGAGAAGTACGAGCGGCACTTCTGTAAACCTACTCGTCGGCCAGCCCACAAGTGGCCGTTATTGGTGACGTTTAGTAATGTACGTTGATTTAAGCTTTTTACCTTATCTCAAGACTTTTTTTCATCACGTTGATTGATGACGAGGTTTCTAGTATTGTTTCTGTGCTGTACAGACACCCTCCAGTTCAATTAAAACAAGCTAGGGAAAAACAACAAACAAAACACATGCATTTCTCGTACACCATCATTCGGATATATTTTGCTGACGGTTCGTGACATACCGGGATGGACTGATTGGTCAAAAGTAGGGTGTGACGTTGTGAGGGCTTGAGTCTCTCGCTCCAATCTCCGCCAACAGATACGGGTGGGGATTTTTGATATGTACTTACGCCTAGGTAAATAAGCCTGTGAAGAAGCAACTGGGGGAAGAGTATGACGTTATGATACCCCCCCCCCCAACACACAACAAATCGATGAATGGTGAAAACAAAACAATTTCATACTT